>OOBN01000389.1_pt1 | contig 44259 bp, 44 predicted proteins | sample 1671091 | NCBI WGS metagenome assembly OOBN01 (sample SAMN06348121, study PRJEB24527) | human gut metagenome | biome: human gut; feature: ankylosing spondylitis patient; material: feces | host: Homo sapiens | place: China | collected 2015-10 | reverse complement strand
GGGGTTTCATAGGCATGTGCATCGGGTGGCAGCCTTTGTGCGGGAAAACCCGGAGCGGGTATCCAGCAGCGCCCGGAAGAAGTGCGCCGCCATTGAGAAGGGCTTCGACCAGGCCTGGCGGGACAAGGTGATCCAGATGCAGATCCCCCTGTTCGCTCCCACCACCAAGGGGCAGTGGGGCCTGCGGTTTGACAGTTTTCTGGCCCAGGCTCTGGAGCTGGGGCCACTCCGCAGCGCTGAGCCGGAACTTCCACCAGCATTGGTGGAGCAGCTTCGCAGCCTCACGCCCAAGGGCATTCCCGTGGAGATGGTGGAGACGCTGGCGGCCTACTACCTTGCCAACAAGCCAGAAGATTCCGACTGGGTGGTGCTGCCGGTGGCCAACTTCGATGCATACTTCGGCACTACCAGCTTTGGGAGAAAGTATCTCAATCAGATTCCGGAGGCCATTTTAGAGCGATCGGAGACCGGCTTTGGACTGTGCCGGTATAGGATTCTCACAAATTCACCAAGGGGAAAAGTACAGTTTTTCTAAAATATAGTATTTCATATCTTATCTACCCTCGATAATGGGCACTAAAAATGCAATAAAACTTTTCTCTTTGCAAAAAATTCTCGCATTTATTTTAAACTGCATTGCGGTTTTAAAAATATTACAGTATAATAGATGGCACAAAATTACAGTCGAAACATCGTCGCAAATGAGGTGCACATAATGAAGGTTAGTTATAAGAAGTTATGTGTAATGTGTGCTGAACAAGAAATTAGTAAGGCTGAATTAAGGAAACAAGCTGGACTTTCTTCTGCGACATTTACTAAACTCAGGAAAAACCAGGAAGTTACACTCGGTGTAATACTCAAGATTGCAGAAGTGATGAAGTGTAATGCAGGCGATATGATGGATTTTATTCCAGATGATAATGCAATTCCAATTGAAGAAGATATCGAATAAGACTGCCAATCAACCAAAGAGGTTTTGTTCTATGGATCAAACGCAAAAGTCGCTGTGTGACATGATAAAACAAAAGCCGGATTGCTTAACGGATAGAAATATCCTTCGCGCAGTGCTGGCTGACTATTTAGAGAGCAACAAATTACAACAGAATCTTCTCCTAAATGTGTATGATCTTGATATTGTAAATGATCTGAGCAATTCTTCGGATAAAACTCTTGCTGCTCTTAACCTGATTTCTCAGATGGAGAATAATTTTGGTGTCCAAAAAGATTCTGCGATATGGGCGATTTCAACTTGGTGTTATTTACTTGCATTAGATGATGTCGGTGCAGCATTAAGCGCAATTCAGATTTCTCCTCCTTCTGTGCAGGCACCGAATAATACTCCATTTTCGTCTTCAAGTGCTTTATATGAAATGGATGTAGACAAAGGTATTTATTTTGCAGGAATTGATTTTCCCGAAGGGGAGGTAAAACTTACTTCGTTATATAAAAATCAATCCAAAGAAATCTACTTTGCAATACTTGAAAAAGGTTCTTCAAGTAACAAAATCCTTACTAATGGTTTTTTCAAAACTCATGCTTGGTTAACTGTAAAGAAAGGACAACGCCTTGAAGTAGGTGGCAAAGTTACTCTTTCTGCTTATGGGGGGATTGCGTAATGGGATTTCTTGATCTGTTTAATTTTCAGCCAACAACTCCAACAGTCCCAAGCGTTTTGCCTGAAGTCGCAAGGCAGCAAATCTTGCGAGGCCAGTTACCAAAACTTGAGCCAAGCAATTTATTTTTAAAGCAGGGCGAAATCTGTCACTATGTGGATCGCGCCATCTACGAGAAGCGAACTGTTAACAAAAAAAGGATTCGCAAGAATGCTGGCTATAGTATGCCCGGATTATTCAAGGGCACTCGCGTTCATATCGGACGGGGTAATTCTGAATCTGTTGATGATGTGAAGTATTCGACGATTAAGGGTATTCTCTATATTACAACAAAAAGAATTATCTTTGTTGGCGGAACTAATGGATTTGATCGCAAAGCAGATACTCTTGTTGCGGTAACTCCCTATGCAAACTGTGTTGAATTACAATTCAGCAAGGAAACTATAAAATTATTTGTGCCGGATGGCAGCCTATTGCATACTGTATTGAAATTAATTTAAAAAGCACAAACAATAGCATTTAGTCTGAAATATGGCTTGATTATGGAGGAGATAAGTCGTGGCTGTAATGAAAATAGGTGATACCGTCAAAATTAAAAGCGGCGGCAACGCAAAAATACTGGAAGAGTTTGGATCTGGCGGGCAAGGAACCGTCTATAAGGTTTCTTATAATGGAAAAGAATATGCCTTAAAATGGTATCATACAGGTGCCTTCAAAGGCAAGGAAAACGAATTCTACACAAACCTCGAAAACAATATTGCTAAGGGCTCACCTACAGAAGCATTCCTGTGGCCTCTTGGTATCACTGAGGTGCAAAACGGGTCTTTTGGCTATATCATGGAAATCCGCCCTGCAGGATACGAGGAACTGACCAACTTCTTTGTAGGTTCCAAGAAGAAACAACAGGTTCGCTTTAAGTCATTTACCGCAATTTCAACTGCCGCAATCAATATTATTCAAGCATTCAGAGAATTGCATAACAGAGGATACAGCTATCAGGATATCAACAACGGCAACTTCTTTATCAATCCAACTACCGGTAAGGTCCTGATCTGTGATAATGATAATGTATCTCCGTTTGGCACAAATCTCGGCATTATGGGTAAGCAGCGTTGGATGGCTCCTGAAATTGTAACCCTCCAGTCTGACCCGGACAAACAATCTGACCGCTTTTCTCTTGCAGTCGTTTTGTTTCGTTTGCTGTTCATCAATCATCCGTTAGAAGGCAGATATTCCACTCCACCTTGTATGACCAAGGAACTTGAGAAGAAGTACTATGGTAGCGAACCGATTTTTGTATATGATCCGAATGATATGCGTAACCGGCCAATTCCAGGAACAGACAGAAATCTAAAACTGTTCTGGAATATCTATCCGCAGTATATCCGCAATTTGTTTGTCCGCGCTTTTAGCCAAGAGGTTATGCATAAACAAAAAGCCCGTATTCTTGAAAAAGAGTGGCTGGATGCCTTCTTCCGTTTAAGAGCAGAAACCGGTAAATGTCCTTATTGCAAAAACGAAATGTTCTATACCGCCGAAGGTGCAAACGAATGCTTTGAGTGCAAAAAGAAGATCAGCAAACCCGCAGTCCTCATGTTTAAAAATTATCAACTGCCTACTTACAATGGCCTTAAAGTCTATTTATGGCACATTGATTCCACTCTGGAAGATATCGAAACTATTGCCGGTGAAATCATAGCCAATCCACAAAATCCGCAAATGTTGGGCCTGCGCAATATTTCCACTTATACATGGAAAATTAACCTGCCTGATGGAAGACAAAAGCCTTTGGCTCCCGGAAGTGTTGTCCCGATCAAAGATGGATTTGTTATTGACTTCTTCGGAAACAATCAGTCTACAGCAACCATGAAAATATAAGAAGAGAGGTATACATCATGTCATTGTTAGATCAAGTTACGCCTTCTCCCCGCAAAATTATGACCCTGTTCTATGTGGTTGATACTTCTGGCAGCATGACCGGCGATAAAATTGGCTCTGTAAATTCCGCTATGGAAGAAGCTATTACCGTGGATTTGCCTGACATTTCCACCGCCAACGATGACGCAGAAATCCGCGTGGCAATTATGCAGTTCTCCAGCGGATGTTCTTGGATTACGCCTTCTTCCGGTCCTATTGGTATCGGCGATGTGATTTGGAATGATCTTCATCCCAGTGGTCTAACCGATTTGGGTGCAGCTTGTGTTGAACTGGATAAGAAACTGTCCAGAAACGAGTTCCTGGAATCTCAAACTGGTGCGTATGCTCCTGTCATTCTGCTATTCAGCGATGGTGGCCCTACTGATAATTGGGAAAAGGGTCTGGAACAGTTGAAGAAGAACAACTGGTTCAAACATGCCATAAAGATTGCTATCGCAATCGGAGAGGATGCGGACAAAACAGTTCTTGCTACATTCACCGGAACTCCTGAGTCTGTTATTGCTGTTAATGATAAACATACACTGAAAGCCCTTATCCGGAAGGTTAGCGTGCGTGCTTCTGAGTTCCAGAGTCATAGCAAACAGGCTTCCGATATTGAAACTACTCCCGAAGAAGATTCCGCAAAAATCGTTCAGGACGTTAAGACCGAGATTTCTCAGGAAGCAAACACAGACGGCGGCCCTATCAAGGTCGATGATAGTGGTTGGGGTGATTGGTAAACCCCATTATGGAGGAAAGCGATGAATACAGTCTATGATTTCGCTTTTTCCGAGCAAGGATACAACCATATCAAATCGGACAAGGTATGCCAGGACTCTTCTGGCCACTACTCCGACAATTCAATGGCGGTCGTCGTCGTTGCTGATGGGCACGGAAGCGACAACTATCCCAGGACGGACAGAGGTTCGAGTTTTGCCGTTGAAGCTACAATTACCGCTATCAAAGAGTTTGTAAAAACTGTAGAAGATAGTGCCATTGATATTTCCGAAGACAGTGACTCCTATTTGGAACAGTTGGCAAAAAATATTTTGGCGAATTGGTATGCTGCGGTCGATGCCGATTTGGAGAAATATCCTTTTTCGGAAGAAGAATTGTCTAAAGTTTCTGATAAGTACAAGAAAAAATATATATCTGGTCAGAGGCTGGAAAAGGCTTATGGCACAACCCTGATTGCTGCCTGTCAGACAAAGAATTACTGGTTTGGAATACAAATCGGTGACGGAAAATGTGTCTGTATTTCCCAAGATGGTTCCATGTATGAACCGATCCCGTGGGATGAGGATTGTCAAGCAAACATTACTACCTCTATATGTGACTCCGAAGCAATAGAAGAATTTCGTTACTGTTTTATGAAAGAAAGTCCTGTTGCAACACTAATGGGAACAGATGGTATCGACGATTCCTATGCAAATTTCGAGGAGATGTATGTTCTCTACCGCTCCATTCTTGCCATTTTTGCAGAACATGGTTGTGAAACAGGAAAAAACGAGATTCAAGCATTCTTGCCTGGGCTTTCTCGCAAAGGAAGCGGAGACGATGTTTCTATCGCCGGCATTGTGTCCACAACACTTTCAACAACATTTATTGAAGTGTTGAAAGCGCAATGTGAATATTCTAATGCCAAAGCTCAGAAGGAGCAGGCGGAACGTGAGGTTATACTTGCTTCTGAGAAACAGGAGTATGTACTGGCGGCGATGAAAAAAGCCAAAATGAACTATGATCTCTGTGTGCAAAAAACAACAGAAGTCCAAAAAGCCATAGAAGCCGCTCAACACACCCAGGAAACAGCTATCAAACGTTTCAAGGCTGCTGAAATTGCTCTTTCGACCGCCTTTATCGCTTACCAAAGTAGCATCAAATCAGAAACAGGTGCGATTGACGAAAACGTAGCCACAGATGTTACAGAAGATGCGGAATCCGCAAAACAAGGAATTATAGCAATAGATCCTGTATGTGATGAACCAGCCGCAAATCACCCTATTCTTTTAGAAACAAATGAGATAACACCTGCTGAGGAAAAATGTGCTGCAAGCAGTATGAGTGCACTCAATGAGAACGCACAACCTACGGCAGAAACAATTTCGACTGTCGATAACGACCAATAATCATTATAGGTAATCGTATCTGATGGAGACGGATTATAAACTGTTTCCATCAGTGCGGTTATCTGCCTTTAAAGGGGTATCCAGGGAATATGGCAATCACAAATTATAATGTTTACTTAAAGCGGTTAGAGAGCATCTATCATACATATGGGTACCCTGTTTCAGATACTATTCTCCGAAGTTTTATCATAAAAGAAAATCTGGATGTCAAATTTAAAATAACGATTCATGATTTACAAAAAGATTTAGCGGCCCTTCACAATAAGGTGTCGATGCATCAATCCATCACTTCGTCAGCGAGGTCAGCGCAAAAGCCTGTTGTAAAGTCAGCACCGCCAAGTGAGGCAGTTATTAAAACATACCCTGAATACATGACAGCTTTAGAAAAGTTGTACATTAATAAAGGCAACGTTATCCTAAACGATACCGAAATTCAGAACTTTATTAGCATCAATAAAATTGATACTGCATTTGGAGTTACAAAGGCAGATGTAAAAAAGGATCTGCAAACAATCGACCGGAAATGGCATCCACCCGGTTCTATACCTAAAATACAACCCTGCAAAACATCTTCCCCGCCAAAGTCTAAGGCAAAACTTACGACCTATAAGCAATATATGAATGCGTTAGAATTGCTTTATGTTCAAAATGGGAAAAGCCTCTCAGATCATCAAATCTCAGAATTTATTAGTAATAATGCTATTGATTCTGGTTTTGGAGTAACAATAACTGATGTTAAGCATGATTTACAAGATATTGAGAAAAAGTTAAACGTTGCTAAGCCTATTCCACTTTTAAGTTATGAAGATTATGAACGAGCATTGTCAGTTTTTGTAGTCCAGCATGGAGACAAATCGTTCTTAGACCTATATATCAAAAAATTTATTTCAACTCATGGTTTGGATAAAAATAATCCTAATCTTGTGTCTGACATCCGAATGGATTTGGTGTTCGCACAGTCAAAGTTGCCATTAAACTCTGCAACAGCAAGGAGATTGAGAACGCAAACTGCGAAACCCATGGTACCTGCCCAGCAGCCAACACCAGATAATAAATTCAAATTAGATGTTGCAACGATCATTCTCAAGCATAAAGAATCGTTTTCCAAGAGTCCGTCTATTAAAGGCTTGCTCTGGGATTATTTCCCGGATAAAAAGCGAGAAATTAATGTACTGTTGATTTTGGAAAACTATGGGATGCTGGAAGATATGCGTTTAGAGAGAACTTTGGGTCCTGTATTCATCAATAAATATGTGACAAGAATTGTAAACGAATACGGTATCGAAAAAAACTTCGCTATGGAAATGGCACTTGTTTGGTGTCACGGATATGGTGTGGGTTTATTAGGGAAGAAACTTATTCTTTGATAATTCCGATAAAGGACCGTTTCAGGTAGGATTGATGTAATTCAGATAGTGAGATGATCAAATGGAACTTAAAAAGATATTACATGGCCACGCCATCACTCTTTTAGAACGAAAGTCCACGAAAGCCATTTTGAGTGATGCGTTTCATAATGATATGCCCAAGATCAATGCTCTTATGAGTGCGTATGATATTGGCATCGTTACAACAATTCAAGAGTCTTTTCCGCTCGGAAATCTGGAGCGAAGCAATGCGATCAACAAGCTGATCAAACAGCATTCTATGCTTAAAGATAAAGCAACCTGGGCCGTTGACCAATGGATTACAGCTGTCGATCGTGCTGTAATCCGAGAAATGAACGCCGCGCAAGAGCAGATAGAAAAAGAGAGAGATGAAAAACTCTTTGGTAGCAATAACGATCCTTGGGCAAATTTAAGCCTGCCAAGTTCACATGATACTTCTTCCGAACCGGTTCCGATAGATCGTTCAGATAAGTCTGAGCAGGTAGGTTATTACACGAATGTCCGTTTGAACAAGGTGAGGGGAAAAATCTTTATTCCCTGCGGTGTTGGTAACACAGACAATGGCTTCTATATATGTGGTATTTCTGAAAAGGACTGTAGCACAGCGCCAACGGTATTTGCTCTTGTCTACAATTATCTCCTTCGAAACAGCTGCATTACACCTGAGGATTATCCTCACTACCTGAATACAGTATCCACTACTTTTCAGTTGAATTATCAGCACATTTTTCGTCTGATAATGATTATTCTTCAGTTAATTAAAAATGATGCTGTTGGGAAAAAACTAAATCTTTCCTATACCGGCAAGAAAGAAGAACTGGACATTGCAATTGCAATCATCAATGATTATGTTGCCCGTTTTTCAAGGATAATGAGAGTCAAGGCCATTGTTCTTGAAATGGACTCTCGCAGTAATAATCCAATCAAAATTTCTTTGGATAAGAGAATTAACGGCATTTACATTGAAGAAAACAAAACGCCATGCAATGCACGTGAACTGTGGTACGGCGAGAAAATCAACTACCGTCTTGATACAGACATACTTCCTGATCTCGAATACATTCTTGGCGAGATTTCCCCCTTTGATACATTCAAAGAGGGACAGTTTATCGCATTGAAGAACATGTTGGGTACGAATGGACATTCCATTTGCATCATGCCTACTGGCAGCGGAAAGTCTTTAATTTTTTATCTTGCATCATTGCTGCAGCCCTTGCCGATGTTTATTTTGGCGCCGACAGAAATTCTGATCGAGGATCAGATTAGAAATCTGAAGAAATTCCATCACATGGATAATGTTTCGCATCTGAAACTGACTGTGGATAACGACTTCAGTAATTTTGAGATGAGAAACAGCCTTTTATACCTCACACCAGCAACATTCCAGAATAGACACTTGTTAGTTAAATGTCGCTATATCAATAACGGTCATACTCTTGTGATGAATGAAAAATCTCGAATATTGCAGGAAATCAAAGTAGCTCCTGGTCCTTCAATTTCCTATGTGGTGTTGGACGAAATCCATTGCTTATCAAACTGGGGACATGATTTCCGACCGGAGTATTTGATGTTGTCCAAGTTCTTAAACAAATTCTTGGACCGTGTCACATTTCTTGGATTTACGGCAACAGCCAACTATACAGTGGTCGAGGACATTCAACAGCAATTGAAGATTCCTCAGCAAAACATATTTTCGCCTATTGCATTTGAAAAATATAATATTTCTTATCATTTCAATGCATTTTTGAGCCTTGATGAGATGATTGAGCAGGTTTGTGCCGTTGTTTATGAGCAAATCAAAAAAGGTGAAAGAACCCTTGTGTTTACGAAAAATGATGATATCTCATTCCAAGTGGCTCAAGCGATTGGATATGAAGCTGATGTTTTTCAAAAGGATAATACATACGCCTATCATTTGTTTGCTGATGAAAAATGCAAGGTGTTGGTTGCAAGTGAAGAATTGGGTATTGGCATCAACTTGCCAAATATTCAAAATATAATCCACTTCGGTTTACCTGTTTCAAAAAATGAATTTGTTCAGGAAATTGGTAGAGCTGGACGTGCCAATGAAACGGTAAATTCCTATGTTTTTTACCTCGATCCAGTTCCTGAAAATATTCCTTCGGTTCTGCTTAAGCGAGAGTTAGAGATACCTGACATTTCTCGGATACTTAATGATATTGATAATGACTATTCGCATTGCTATCGCAAACTGAACAGCAACATTGATTCCAAGGAAGAGTTGTTTGAGCAGATTATGCAGGTCTACAACGAGTTTGAACAAAAAGGTCAAGGTCTATATGTAAATAAATATCCTCTGGCTACTGTGGAAATGGTCAAGAAATACATCTTTATGCTATATACCATAGGCTATGTAAATGACTGGTACTCCTATGCTGGGAATGAGCATGCTGGTATTATTGAGATTATGGTTGATATTAGTAGTTCGAACCATGATTTCTATAGAATATCTTCCAATATGCTCAAGCGAGTCAAACAGAGGGCAATTGCATACTACGAAACTCTCGGTTCCAACAGAGAACAAATCGTTAAGACGCAACGTGCGACAGATGTTCAGGGTGTAATTAAAGTATATGTGGATTGGTATTATGCAAAATTTCTCTATCATCACAAAGAAATGTTCTTAGACTTTCTTGAGTTTGTGGAAGTAAATAAGGAGAGCGACAGCGTAAAAGTAACAGAGGATATTAGCGAGTACTTCTCATTGCCGTTCATTGAAATCAAAAACGACGAAATGTACTATTCCAAACTTTCGCTCAAGGAAATTGGAGACAAGGTAGCACAAGGAATCGGACACTCCACATTATCCAATGTAGAGCGAATTAACAGCAATCGATATATGTACAATTTGGATTGCTTCTTGTTTCTTGGCTATCTCAAGTTGTATGCACGCTTTGATAAGAATAGATTTAATCGCATTATCAAGAATACTTCATCTAAACAAAATCAGGAACTGATGGATGCAATTAGCAAGGTATTTGCAAAACTGAATTCCGCAGGTCGATTTGAGACTATTCGCTGTTTGAGTGAAACTGGGGCAGTGTTTGGCGGTGACGAAATCAATATTTGTGATACTCTTTATCAAAACACAGATAAGGATACAGTTTACTATGGAATGTTGGCGAGCCGGCTTAATCCGCGGTTTTGCTAACAAAGGGGGAACATAAATGCTTACAACAATTCAAGAGCTGGAACAGGAGATAGCGCAGTTCCATAAAAACATAAAAGATTCAAATGAATTGATGGAGATTTTGATGTCTGTTACCTCATTGACAAAAAAACAGACAGAATCTTTTGAGGTTTGCACCAAGGAATTGCAGGACGACTTAGCAAGATTGCCTCCTGAGTTGAATGGTCTTTTCCAAAAACAGATAGAAGACTTTGTTCAGACAGTGCACGATGAACATCAATCTTATCAGACTGCGGTATCAAAGTTAATGGATGTGTATGCCGATCGGCTTGCAAAAGCTGAATCCTCTCTTGCTGGAATGCCAGCTGCCTTGGAAGCACAATTGCAAAAGGATCGTGCAGAAAATGTTACTGACTTAAAGCAAATCCAAAGGCAGTATGCTGGGGATTTAGCTAAAACAAATGAAACGTTTGCAAAACACCTTCAGGCTGTGATTGAGAGCATTCAAGCTGTACCGGGAGAGATTAAAGATAATTCTGATCAGCAGTACAGTGTGTTTTTGAAGGAACTTGAAAAAATGATGGATGCCCGACTGGCGCAACTTTCCGATACCGAGAAACGTGTTGTGGATCTAAGCCAACAGCTCGAAGTCAAATATGATTCTTTTGTTGCTAAGCTTGAAGCTACTAACATGGAACAATTGTACAAGTGTTGCCAGGATATGAATAAGTCCATAAATATAAAGCTGGGGCTTACTCTGGGCGGTGTTGCTATCGCAATTATTCTATCTATCGTTTCCTTGTTCATTTAAGGGGGTTAGATTATGACCGCTGTTATTGCTTTGAGTAAATGCTCTCGGACAAAAAAATTGTATGGCATTCGTTTTGAGAAAAGCGGGCGGGACTGGAAATATACATGGGCCTTCCCCATCCAAGAAAAAGTTGCCCTTAACGAAGATTATGATAAAACGAAAATCACAGGACCATTAATTCAGGGTGAAGAATACCCTGGCTGTCCACATTGCGGTGCCAAGGGGTTCTTTTACTGCAGTTGCGGCAAACTTAATTGTTGGAGCGGCGAGTCTCATATCGTTACATGTAACTGGTGTGGTACTACTGGTGAATTAAGCGATGGTATTGATAGCATTAATATAACCAGTAATATTTAGAAATCTATCCGCAAAATTGAAATCCAATTGTGGGCAGAGGTTGCTCCCAACCTCTGCCCACAATGAAAAGCCGTTATGCTATTTGTGCCTTTGCAACTTGATTGCAAACCATATATCGCAGTCCGTGGGCAGAAAACTTACCACCTTGCGAGAGCGTACGGTTCGCATCCATATGCAGACACATCCCACAGCTTAGGTTCCCTTCCAATTCAGCAGTCCAATTTTCCGGACTTGCCCCTCAAAATTGAATATCTCAAAAATCCGTTTTTCATAACTTTTTCGATTGGAAAATGGTCAATATGGGCCTGTAGCGCAGTTGGGAGCGCATCACATTCGCATTGTGGGGGTCGTCGGTTCGAATCCGATCAGGTCCACCAAAACTGGAAATCGCCGCAGTGAAAACTGCGGCGATTTCTCATTTGACCACAGAAATACCACAGACGGATTTCTGTTTTGACCACTTGACGGGCACCCCCTTCCGGGAGTGCCTGTCTTTTTTGTTTACAGCGGCACAGAATTTGAGGGGCTTCTTCCCTCAAAACAGCTGTCCCGGCAGCTTCAATTTCTCCCTGGGTGGGAAGCTGCGGTCAAATTCCTCCGCCGCATCCTCGTCCACATAGTAGCCCTTTGGCGTGTGGTAGACGCCAGTAATACCGTCCAGAAAACCGGGCTGGAGTTCTTTCAGCAGAACATAGGGGACAATCTCCTGTTCTGGTTCCCCGTGGTAGCGGATACCCTTTGTCCCGGCCACCACAAAGCCGGCCTTCCCGTAGAAGTCGATGTTGCCCTCCATGCATAGAGCCCCGGCCCCCAGGTCTCTGGCCAACTCCATGGAGTAGTCCAGCAGGTACTTGCCCAGGCCCTGCCGCTGCAGGTCGGGGCGGATACTGATGGGGCCAAAGGTCATCATGGGGATTTCCCGGCCGTCGTCAGCCACGATTTTGGCCCGCATATACAACACATGGCCGATGAGCTCCCCGTCCCGCTCCATGACCAGGTCCAGTTCCGGTATAAAGTCCGGATCCTCACGCAGAACATGGACCACATAGTGCTCCAAGCAGCCGGGCCGGTACACATTCCAAAATGCCTCCCGGGTCAGATGTTCTACGGCAGCGTAGTCTGTCGGTATCTCCCGGCGGATGATGATGTTTTTCTGTTTCATGCTTCTGCCCTCCTTACATCCCTCCGCCGGGGAATTTACCCTGCTTGCGCTGATTATGTTCTTTGGCAAACCGCCGGGCCTGCTTTATGCCGCCCACTTCCTTGAACATACGTTCCGCCTTTTTGACCTCAACTTCCTTGCTGCTCAATCCGTCATAACTGCTCTCATGCTCCAGTTTGCGATAGCTCTCCAGCCGTCTCTGATCCAACCGTCCCTGTTCCACCGCTGCCAGGACAGCACACCCTGGTTCATTGGTATGGGTGCAGTCCCGGAACCTGCAATGTCGGGCCAAGTCCTCGATCTCCCCAAAGGTCTGGGAGAGGTCCGCACTCTCCGCCCCCATCTCCCGCATACCGGGCGTATCGATCACCACGCCACCCAACGGGCAGGGGAACATTTCCCGTCCGGTGGTGGTGTGCCGACCTTTGTCGCCCTTGCCAATCTCCTGAGTGGAAATGGCTTGTGCGCCCAGCAGGCAGTTAATCAGGGTGGATTTTCCCACACCGGAGGAGCCGATAAACGCGCAAGTCTGCCCCTTGGAAAAATAGGGCGCAAATTTGTCGCGGATATCCTCATCAAACATGGACAGCGTCAGAATATCCGAAAAACAGGAGATGGCCTCCACCTGAGAAACCGCCTGTGCAAGGTCCTCACACAAATCCGTCTTGGTCAATACAATGACCGGCGTCGCCCCACTGTCCCACGCAATGGATAGATACCGCTCCATGCGGTTCAGGCTGAAATTCTGGTTGAGGGACATGCACAAAAAGACCACATCCACATTGGATGCCACAGGCTGAGCCTGACCGGACACGCCAACTGCTCTTCGGACAAACAGGCTTCGTCTCCGCAGCACCCGGTGGATGACCGCCAGTCCACCCTCCACCGTCACCATGACATAGTCGCCAACGGTGGGATATTGGGCCAGTTCCTCTGTCTCATACCGAAGTTTGCCGGACACCTCTGCCAGCAGCTCCGCCTGTTCCGTGACGATTTTATACTTCCCCCGGTACTGGGCAACCACTCTGGCCAGTGTCTCTTCCGGATATAAAGTAGCTTCTGCCAAAAAGCGTTCGGAAACGCCATACCTTTTCAGTTGATGCAATGTAATAACCTCCATTTTGATCGTCTTCACATATCCAGACGGAAGGAGGTCTGTACCGATTACTTCGTCACACCTCCTTCCATTCTTACAATCTCCATTTTCTTTATGTTCATCATAAAAACACACCCCTTTCTTCTATGATTGCTTGATTATAGCATAGATTTGTTCCAACGGGAAGATACCGTCTGCCAAACAGGCTTTTCATGTACATTCCGCATGAGCTCTGCTATACTTATTGCGTATTTAGATACTTCCACCGAAAGGGATGCAGCGATGAAAACACAACAGTTTCTGATCGGCCAGATTCCGGCCGTTTTATATGGCGAACACGCGGAGCGGCTGTGGCTATTTCTCCATGGGCAGATGGGGCACAAGGAGGAGGCAGAGTCCTTTGCCAAAATTGTCTGCCCGAAAGGCACTCAGGTTCTGAGCATGGATCTTCCAGGACACGGAGCCCGTCAGGGGCGAAACGAGGAACTGAACCCCTGGGCGGTGGTACCGGAACTGCAGGCGGTGATGGATTGGGCCAGAGTCCGCTGGGACTCCATCTCCCTCCGTGCCAACAGCATCGGCGCTTACTTTGCCATGCTTGCTTTTGGCGCACCCGATAAGGCCTTGCTGGTGTCTCCCATTCTGGACATGGAGCGCCTGATCCTGGATATGATGGGCTGGGCCAATGTGACGGAGCGGGAGCTTTCAGAGAAGGGAGAAATCGCCACCTCTTTTGGCCAGACGCTGTCATGGGCGTATCTCTGCTATCTGCGGGAGCATCCTGTCCATGACTGGCAGTGCCCTATCTGTATTCTGTATGCCGGTCAGGACAACATGACTTCCCGACAAACCGTGGAGGAATTTACCCGGTATCATGGGGCACAGCTTACGATCCTGGACAACGGAGAGCATTGGTTCCACACGCCGGAGCAAAGAGAGGTTCTGCAAGCATGGGAAGCTTCCCACACTTAAACAGGCCTTGTGTACCCTCCATCCTCACCAAATAAGAATTGCCCGCCCCAGGTTTTGAGAGGTGTGATTTAACCTGTGGTTTCTTTTTCTTCCCTTTTGTTTAACAACCACGCCATTGCTCCGTTTCCCTCGTTCTGTTATCATGGAGGCACCAGAACCGGAGGTAGCGTATGAAAATCGGTGAAATCATTCGAGAAAAGCGAAAGGAACTTTCCCTGACCCAGGAGCAGCTGGCAGACCTGCTGGGGGTGTCGGCTCCGGCAGTCCACAAGTGGGAAAAAGGAAGCACATACCCGGATATCACCACCCTGCCCGCCCTGGCCCGGGTGCTGCATACCGACCTCAACACCCTGCTGTCCTTTCAGGAGGACCTGACTGCCGAGGAGATCGCCCGTTTTACCAACAACTTGGACAAAATGATCCGTGAGGAGGGGTATGAGGCCGCCTTTCAGAGAGGAATGGATGAGATCCATCAGTACCCCAACTGCGAAGCCCTAATCTATCCGGTCATTTTCTATCTGGACGGGGCCCGCTTTCTCCACGGCGTTCCAAACCCGGACGCCTATACTGATCGGCTGATGCCATTTTATGAGACCATGTCCCACAGCCAAACGCCGGAGATCCGGGATGCGGCTTTGACTATGTGCATCGCCTATCACCGCAACCGGAAGGAGTTTGACCGGGCGGAAGAGCTTATCAATACCATCCCCCCCACCCGCATCGACAAAGAGGAGCAATTGGCCACCCTCTACACCCAACAGGAAAAATGGGAAGATGCCCAGCGGCTCTGGGAGCGCCGGATTTTACAGAGCGCCACGGAGCTTCAAACGGCGTTGATCCATCTGATGGAGATTGCAGAGAAAGAGGGCCGCCCACAGGACGCCCAGTTCTGTGCGGACATCTATCAGCAGGTTTCCAGCCTACTCCATGTGACGCAGTGGATCCCCTACACCGCCAAATTCCAGCTGGCCTCTCTCCGGAAGGACAAGGCCGCCTGTCTGACTGCCCTCAGCCATATCCTGCCCGTACTGAAAGAACCCTGGAGCCCCCAGGAGTGTCCCCTTTACCGCCACATGGGAAACGGGGATCTGACAGCTCTGGCCCAATCCCTCTACGACCGGATCATAGAAGATCTGGAGCACAGCGAGGAGTTTGCCTTTTTCCGGGGCAGTCAGGAATATGAACAGCTGCGTCCTTTCTTAAAAGAAACACGTGATGTAGGCAAATAAATTTCATACCAGTGATGGATTTAAAAACCGGGAGGGCTGCGCTTATTGCAGGCGTAGCCCTCCCGGTTTTTATCCTTGCGTTTTCTTTCGGCGCTTCTCCAAAATAAGCTGCAACCGCCGTTCCTCCCGCTCCTTTTCCTGCCGTTTCCGCTCCTCCACCTGCCGTGCCCAGTCGGAAAAATTCTGGTTCTGGCGGGTGCTCCAAAGCCGTTCCTCGTGCTTCCACCGCTGAATCTCGGCCTGATAAAGCGTCCGGTTGGCCGGATCCAGCTCCATCAGCCGGTTTAGATCCTTCCAGGCCCGGTGCCGCTTGGTAAAGTCGGTGAGGGCGGCCCGTGCTCGCAGCAGCGCCGCATCGGTAGGCTTCTCGTAGGTACCATAGACAGGCTCATAGGTAGCCTTATCAAGCCATCCCCAGGCCCAGCCCGCCCCGCTCAGCCAGAAGCCGCAGAAGGCGGCTACTGCCGCCAGGCGCTGGCACAGGGGGTCCCGGTCGGACAGCTTCACAGAAACGCAGTACTCCGTGATGGACTCGCTCGCCTCCCTGGGGTTCTTCTCCTTCAGTCCCAGCTCTGCTACCCTTGGATCGGCCAGTAGAGCAAGCTGATACTCCGGCGTCAAGGCATGGGGCAGACGAAGGAGCGGACACCTCTCCAGGAGCTCCGCCGCCTCCTGGCTCATAGGCGGGATCCCCTGTTCCAAGATCTCTCCCAGGGTGGGCAGGGGTGGCGGGACGGTAACCCCCGCCTCCTCCATGGTTTGGTCAAAGGGCCAGGGAAATCCCAGCCGGGCAGCAAAGTCGGTGGCCTGCCAGCAGTCCCCATAGGGGGCGCTGTCTCCAGAACAGGCAAAGCTCTCCTCCTCCAGTTCCTCCTCATGATCCGTCCAGTGAAGCAGATACCGGGATAGGAGTGCCTGATCCCAGGTGGGGAACCAGCCCGCCAGGGCCGCTGGATTCCCCGCCAGCCGCTCCTTCTCCGTCTGAGAGATGGAATCGAAGTAGTCGGGCATGGTGGAGAAGTGATCTTCCTCTGTGCCGCCGTAGAAGTCGTAGCCCCAGAAGTCCCCGTCGTAGAGGTAGAGCAGCATCACCGGGCTTTGAGCCAGTCGGAACAGCTCCTTTGCCAGAGCATCAAAGCCCAGCTCCCCGGCGATCAGGGCCTGGGCACCCTCATAGGAGGCGGAATATAGGCACTGATCCAAATCTACGGTGAACTGAGGGTTCCGGGCCGCTCCCTCCACCGCCTGTCTGGCTGCTTCCTCCTGACAGCCGGGGAACAATGCAAATTGTAGGAAAACGCCCATCTATCCGGCCTCCTTTCCCTGTTACAGCCAGCTTATCGCCGTACCCATTTGCCAAACAGAGTCTTTTTATAGTGTCTTAATTCCTCTTTGACTTCTACATAATCGCCGGCCTTCTGGAGATACTCCACACCCTTTGCAATGTCCTCCGGCACCCCCAGGCCGTTGCAGTACATCTTTCCCAGAAGATAAAACGCGTGAGGGCAGTCCCAGTTGACCTTCTCCAGATAGGTAAAGGCCTTGGCGTAGTCCTGCTGGGTCCCCTGACCGTTGGCGTAGCAGGCCCCCAAGTAGTAAAGCATGGCCGGACCGCCGTGGTCCTCCGCCCACTTCAAGAGCTGGAAGGCCTTGGCATAGTCCCGCTCCACACCGCGCCCGTCATAGTAGCACATACCCAATCGGTTGGCAGGGTTTACTTTTTCCTGGATAGGGGCTGAGAGCGCCTGCTGGTAATATTGGGCGGCCCGGGCGTTGTCCTTGGGCACCCCATCTCCCAGTTCATAGGAATAACCCGCCCAGAAGAAGGCCCGGGGCTCGCCCGCCTCCGCTGCCTTGCGGTAGAAGTCAAAGGAATCCCCCTTGTTATCTTGGTCATAGAGCTCATTGGCATAGTAAAAGAGGTAACTCGGATACCCCTTTTCCGCCCCATAGCGATACACCTCTATGGCCTTCTCCGGCCTTGGAGAGATCAGTCCCGTTTTCCCCTCCCGATAGAAATTGGCCAGGTTGACGCCGCCGCTGGCGAGGCCGCTGCGCAGGGACCTCCACAACCAGTCCTCGCACTTAGCGTAATTCTCCCGCAGATAGCTTTGAACCGCATCGTTGCTGTCGAAATCCTCCCGGGTCTTGCCCTCGATTTCCGGAAAATCTCCCCAGTAGTACGCATTGCCGATGATCATCTGGCACAGAGGCTCCCCGTGCTCCGCCTTGTCCAGTACGATATCAAAGGCCTCCTGGAAAGTCAGAGGCATGGCCTGGGCCAGCTTCCGGTTCATTACTCCGCATCGCAGGGACAGCAGCGTCCCGATGGCGCTGCCCTCCAGCACGGAGCGTTGCATGAACTCGTCTCCCGCCCGCTCATCCACGGGGAAATTATGCCCCGGCCAGGTATACTCCGGTCCGTACAGGCACCGAGCCAATAGGCAGCAAGCGTCCGCATCTCCATCCTGCACCGCCTGCTGAAGCAACTGGAACCCCTCCTGGCCTCGCCTGGAGCGCAGGTCATAATAAATGTACTTGAGTGCCCGTTCCACCGGGTCACTGAAAAATTGCCCCATAGATATGTTCTCCTGTTCTGTTTTTGAATCTACTCTAATTCCCTGTTCAATGGAGAGTTGATCGGGTTATAGATATGATTTCGTCCTTCTCATATCCGTAACCAAATCCTGATTTCCGTCTGCTTTCATAAGCTCAATTATCTTGGGAATGTTATTTTTATTCTCAAGAACTGCCTGCATCTCCGATTCAGTTATTCCAACAAGTTGAATGAATTCCGTCTTTCCATATACGGATATTTGAGGTTCCGCTTCTGTGTCCTTAACTAACAAAAGTGCGGTTATCAAAGAATCTGAACCGATGTGCAGAGAGGTTCCATTACCCTTAACATATTGATTTGGCTCGAAAAAACGCTGGGTTTTATATGTATATCTTGCCAGATTAGACATCATATCAATTGCCCACATACAGCTCTCCGAGTCTTTCTCTTTTAGCTTCATTGTCATTTCATAGCCCCAGCCGTTCCATTCGCCACCAAAAGCATCTTCATCACCGTAAAGCACTGTCATTCCATAAGTGACTAAATGTTTATAGCCTTTCGGAGAGCTGTATATTGAAAACCCATCTAAATATTCATCGCCGCCCAGCATTGCTCTTGATGTCAGAAGCGTTCCAAAGTGCTCAGGGTGTTGTCCTGGGTAAAGTTTTTCAAAAGCATCATCGATAGCTTGCCATCCAGGTGAATAACTTTCATCCTCTTTTATACGAATCAAGAACTCTTCCTTTGTCATAATATCACCTCAAGGTTCCGATTTACCCGTTCTATCCCTTGTTCTTTTCCAGCCTCCGGAACAAGAGCCGAAAGCGCACTGCCACCAATCCTGACAAATCGCGGATACAGGGTTGGGGGCAGCAGTGGGTCGAGATGGCTTGATGATCTCTCCGATAAATGGGAAGTTACCAGTCTACTGTAATGCGAATCTTTCACTCATATTTCTTCTGATACCCACAAAACCGTATTTAATTTTTCTCCTGATTCAATGAATTTTCGTAATATAGATAACATTGTTTTCGGCTGATTGCAAATCATCCACTCCTCAAAGGAAGAACCACATATATCAACTGTTCTTTGACTATGGTTTCCGCTGCTATAATAATAAATAAGCCCATTCCATTCATCAACGATTCCAATTTGTGATTTTTGCCCATCAACAAAAATAGACATCCCGATTTGCTCTGTCTCATTATCAATTTCTATCCTTTTAATTTTTCCTTGTAACAATTGTGTGCTTATATCATCCAATAGTGCAGGTGTGATATTAGTATCTTCATACACCTGACATATAGAAGATACCTCACCGGGGCATCTATTCTCACGTAATAATAAAACCGTTAGTTTTGTGATTTTCCATTTTGACATTCCATAATCCCCCTTATGGGAAAACAGCACAAGAGAATTTAAGATATGATTCTCAACACCAAATCCCAATTGATCCCGTCGCTCCCTCGGTTTATGTCAAACGCATGGGATATTCTGCAAACCTATATCTCTTGGAATCCGGAAACATCCAGGCCTCTATGATAGTAAGCATTCGAGAAATACGCTATGACATCCTGCACATCAGGCGTCATCCGCTCCCACAGGAGGGGACCACCGGGAGTGGAGCAGCCGATCTCCACCGCATACATTCCGGCGTCCGGCCCTTCCAGGGCCACCGCACACTGGATAAACCAAGATTGGCCCGGGTTTTGTGGGTCCTTCTGCTCTAAAATCAAGAAGCTGTCCGTCTCCTGGCTCAACTCCCGCAGATTTTCCTCAATATCTGTCCAGCTTGGGTCAGATGAGCTGCCCGTATAGCCTCCCACAGTCAGAAGCCAGGGCCAGTCTCGGTGAGGCTGGGACGGAGTAGGGGCAGGGCCCCTGCTCCGATGTTCCAACACCTGCTGCCAGGTGCGGCCGGACCGCTCCATTTTTGTCCAGTTTTCCAAGGGGGGAATCTCTCCCCGTAGCCACCCCCGCAGGACCTCCTCCGCCTCACCGGAGGCAACATCCCGGGTCCAGGCGTACTGACCGGGCACGCTGGGCCTGCCGGAGTACTCTTCCAGCAGGATGCGGGTAGGCTGCGCCACGCCGCCAGCCAGGCAGGCCAAACGGCTGAATGTGTGTCCCTGTCCCTGGAAAGGAACGCCGGGCACCAGTTGGAAGGGAACGGTCTCTCCCTTCTGATTGGGCTGACGCAGCAGTTGATAGATGGTGTCCCAGGTAATCCGGGAGGTCACGGAGCCATCGGGCAGGGTAAGCACCTGATTTTGGGCCAGCCGTTCCTGCTCTTTCCGCTCTCGTTCCTCAAGCTGAGTTTTCCGCTGACGGTAGGCCCGCTCCTGGGCGTACCGCTGTTCATCCTCCTTGGCGTAGACCAGATCCTGGTATTCTTTAGAGTCGTAGATCCCAAATATGGCGGCGGGGGCCCGGCGGCGCAGACAGTCCATGGCCTCCTCCAGCTCCCGCTGGGACTTCATTGTGGTGACCTGCCGTTCCCGCCGGTCGTCCACGATCCAGATCTCATAGATGTGGACGGCCTGGGTGCGCTTCCCGGCGTGGCGGGTACGATGCTCTTCCCGGCTGAACACGCCCCGAATGCGGGGGATAGAGGAAACTTCATCCCCCAGCACCCATTCCTTGCCCACACCCAACTTGCCGCACCACTGGCCGTTGGCTTTTAGGTCCTGGTCCACCATGGCAAAGAGCTCCTTCACCGGCGGTGCCTCGTCGGGGTAGGGGAGTTGGCAGCGGATGGACTGGGCCAGGGCGCTCTTCTCCGGAGCCAGAGCGTCTCGTAGACTCCGATAGGCCAGGAACAGGCCAACCAGTATGGCCGCTGCTCCCGCTACGGGAATGAGGTAGTAGCCGAAGCTCATCTCCTCTTTTAACCGCTCCGCCTCATAGGGCATGGACTGGGCCGTCAGGAAGAACCAGATGGCCAGTCCGCCCCCCACCAGGCAGAGGGCCGCCCAAATTAGCCCCGTGAGCCGTCCCCGGGTCTGCTGAAGGCAGTAGCCCTCCTCCGGCCCGTCAGGCTGCTGCTTTTTGTTCCACCACATAAGAAGGAGGATCACCGGGATGGCAAAAAGGCGCAGCACCACCACCAGAATAATGTAAACCAGCACATTCCAGGGCCATTTAAGATAAAACCGCTTTTTCGATGCTTCTTTTGTCTCCATGGTATCCTCCTTTTCCTTGCTCAGGCACTGCGGAGAGTCCCTATTGCTTGCTTCTGTCCTTTTATACACAACTGAAATGCTAATTTTCACAATTAATTATAATTAGTTCTGGAAGTTTCTTCAATCCTGTTTTATGAGGCAGACTCTTATCTGATGGTACGGAAAGAAATCAGACGACTCCTGGTCCATCCCTTTTGTGGTGCACCTGACTAATCTCTAAAATGATTCATTCCGTCCGCCTCTTTTTTCGTAATTCAATCGTATCTTCAATATGGCCTCTCCGGCACACATTCACAAGCGTCTCTTCCTTATGAGGGCAGCAAGTTTTCATCTCAAGGTTTCAGCACTTAATTAAGAAACAAAGAAGGGGGGCATCATCTTTTGGAACTGCTCCCCTTCTTATTCCATCTTACTTATTTCTCTTCTCGCTTTTGAAACTCCGCCCGGATCTCGTCGTAATATCGCTGCACCGTGGAGCGGTCCATCTGCAATTCCCTGGCAATCAAGGACTTGCTGGTCACACCGGGGTGCTCCCGCAGGTAGGCGGCGATGGCCTTCTTTTTGGGACTCACCCCGTCGGGATATTCCGTACTCGCTCCGGAGCGGAGAGCAGCGATCTCTGCCTTCATCTCCAGGATCAGTGCCTTCAGCTTCTCCTCGCACTCCTCACGGGTCTTGGCGTAGACATTTCGGGAGTGCTTCTTGCCGTCCGGCCACACCGGGGAATAGCGTCCCTCCCAGAGGTGTTCCCGCAGCTGGCTGACGCACCCGGTACCCGGCCTGCGCCGGGGCGGTTCCACCGGCACAAAGTCCTGCTTTGGGTGTTCGTCTGTCTGTTCCGGCATGGGCTCCACTTCCGCCTTGGCGATGCCCTGATCGATGCTCAGCGCCGCTTTTCTCCGCATCTCATCGGTGATATGGGTATAGGTGTTCAGCGTGGTCGCTGACGAAACATGGCCAATGATGGTGGACAGGGTCTTCACATCCATCCCGTTCTCCAGGGACAGGGTGGCAAATGTGTGGCGCAAGTCGTGAAATCTTACTCGCTTGCACCCTGCACGCTCCAAAATCACCTGTAGCCGCTTGCGGACATAGCCGGGGTCGATTGGCTGCTCGGGCTTAGTGCGGGACGGGAACATCAGGTCAGAGAAGATACCCTTTTTATACTCCGCCAGCAGCTCCACCATAGCAGGCGGCAGGATAATAGTGCGGTTGGCCGCCTTGGTCTTGGGTTCGCTGATGATGAGTTTGCCGCCCACCGGATAGACCTGCTTGTCAATGCGCAGTTTCCCGGTGGCGAAGTCCAGATCATCCCACCGGAGGGCCAGCAGCTCGCCTCGGCGCATCCCGGTGGTCAGCTCCAGCAGGAAGAGTTCATACATTCCCTCCGCCTTGGCCTGGATGAGAAAGCGCTGGATCTCCTCCTGGGTTAAGATCTTCATCTCCTTGCCCTTCATCGGCGGGAGTTTACAGCCCACCGCCGGATTGGAGTGGATCAGTTTCTCCGCCACTGCCTTGTCCAGAGCCATCTGGCAGACGGCGTGGCAGCTGCGCACCGATCGGTCCGCCATACCAGGGCCTCTGTGCTCTACATTGGCTTTTCGCCCGCTCTCCTTCATGCGCCGGAAAAACTGCTGAAGCTCCGCCTGGGTCAGCTGGTTCAGCGGAATCTCGCCTATTCCCGGGATCAGGTGATGATAAATCCAGCTCTCGTAATTGAGCTGGGTGCTTGGCCGGAGCCTGGGTTTGGAGTAATTCTGGTACCAGTAGTCCAGCCAGTCCCGGACAAGCATATCGGACCGCACCTGGACAGGGCGCACCACCTGGCAGGTACTTTTCAGGTCCTCCAGTTTTGCGATACATTCTTTCTTCGTTTTGGCCAGCACATTTTTTGTCTTAGGATTGCCCACCTCGTCGTAGCCCACCACCACACGGCCTTCCCAACGGCCGTCCTTGCGCAGGCGGACAGTGCCTTCGCCCTTCTTTCTCTTGCCCGCCATGCTTTCACCTCACCATGATATTTTCCATGAAGCCACCCACGATTTCACTGGCCCGCTTCTGCATATCGCCAGTCACATGAGTATAGGTATCCAGGGTAAACGACGCCTGAGTGTGGCCCAGGATTCCCGAGAGGGTCTTGGCATCCACTCCGCTGGCCAGGGCGTGGGTGGCGAAAGTATGACGGAGATCGTGAAAGCGGATGCTGGGCAGCCCTGCCCGTTTCAGCAGCGTTTTTAAGTGATTGTATGCGGTGCCGGGACTGGTGGGCTGCTCCGGCCGGAGCGGATTTGGGAAGATCCACTGGGAGTAGGAGTGTTTCTTCCTCTGCGCCAGAAGCCCCACCGTGCTGGGCGGCAGGGTGATGGTCCGTTTTCCTGTGCCCGTCTTGGTCTCACCGGCAACCAGCCTGCCACCTTTCTGTGTATGGAGCGTCCTGCGGATTGCAAGGGTTCCATGGGCCTCATCGAAGTCGCTCCACATGAGACCGCAGATCTCACCCTGCCGCAGACCGGTGGTCAGCTCAGTATAAAAGAAGTCGTGCCAGACACTGTCCGCCCGGATCACCTCCAGGAAGCGCTCCAGCTGAGCGTCGTTGAGGATCTGCTTGGGAGCCGTTTTCTTCTTGGGCAGGGTGATGCCCTCGGTGGGATTTCGGGCGATAAGGTTTTCCCGCACCGCCGCGTCCATGGCCTGGTGGAATACCCCGTGGATGCGGCGGATGGTTGCGCCGGACAACTGGTATCCGTACTCCGGGTGGAGTTCCTTCCGCCCGTTTTTCTGGAGTTCCCGGTACAGCTTCTGGACGTCCTCTCGGGTGACCTTCGCCACCGGCTTGTCTCCCAGGTAGAGCTTGATGTTACGCTCGACATATCCACGGTAGCCTTCCAGAGTGGAGGATCGCACCGAGGGGGCAGCGTACTCCTCCAGCCAGTGGTCCAGCCACTGACCCAGGGGCATTTTACTGTTCTCGCTCAGGTCCACATCCCGGTATTCCTCAATGTTCTGATGGAGCTTTTTCAACAGCTCCTTTTGGGTTTTGGCGGATAGATAGCGGAAGATGGGCTCACCGCTTTCCTTGTGACCAACGACGATGCGCCCTTCCCAACGGCCATCCTCCCGCTTGCGGACCATGCCGTCCCCGGATGGTCTACGCTTTCCCATAGTTTCATTCCTCCTCTCTCATCTGGCGGCAGGCACGCTCTGTCTCCTCCTCATCGAAGGAATACAGACCGTCTGCCTCCAGTTCTTTGCTCAGTCCCCAGGCCAGTTTGAATCCGGCCATAAAGCTGGCCAAGGAAGTCTCCTCCCGCAGCAGATTCTGAGTATCCACCAAGTGCATGAGCCTGCGCCGCTGCATCTTATCTAAGAAGTCTCGGACCTCCTGGCGGGTGTTCTCAATGTCCTCTTCTAACTCACTGAAATCCGGCTCCCGGTAGAACCCCTGGTGCAGAGCTCTCATGTAGTCATTCATGTGTACCGCCTCCTATCAGCGACACACAATACCACAAGGTTTGCTCAATAGCCATCCCAATCCCAGCGAGTTATCAATTTGTTATCAATTGCCCGGCGCCTACTTTTGTTTATGCGGCGCAAGTCCTGCGCGCCGTCTTGTATCGATTCGCAGCCTGTGGTAAGATGCGGTTACTCTATGTTGGCTGTGGGAGGTGTAACGAATGATCTACTGCATGGCAGATCTCCACGGAGAACGAGATTTCTTTCTCCGAATGCTGGAGCAGGTCCGGTTCTCTGATACGGACCATTTATACATCCTTGGGGATGTGATCGATCGGGGCACCGGCGGCATCGATCTGCTGGAGCAGATCATGGAAGCCTCCAACATGACCATGCTCCTGGGCAACCATGAGCAGATGTGTCTAAGCACCCTCGGCCCCCACAACGAATTCGGTGCCCGCGACCTGTGGCGGCAGAACGGCGGAGGGACCACCTACCGAGAGCTGCTCTACCACTGCACGCACCAGGAGAGGAACCGCATCCTGCGTTTCCTCTCTGAATTACCGGATGCTCTGGAGCTCACGGTGGGCAATCAAAAATTCCATCTTGTCCACGGTTTCCCAGGGGACGACCACGACACCCGCATCTGGGGCCGGGTAGAACCAGACAGCGTAAGCCCCTATCCGGACACCATCTGCATCGTCGGCCACACCCCTACAGTATTTCTCACCAGCAGAATGGACGAGGATTCCTCTATCTGGCACGGGAACGGGATCATCGACATCGACTGTGGCTGCGGTAACCTGAACGCTCCCCACCGTCGTCTGGCCTGCCTGCGCCTGGATGACATGGCTGAGTTCTATGTGGGCGGAACAGAAACCGAAATCTTCATTTGAGTTTTGATGGAGCCTCCCGCAACTGTGTGGGAGGCTCACTGATTATTCCATTGTATTTGTTTTCGCCTCTTACCATCCGCCCATGGTCATGCCGCCCATAGTCTGCTCCTCCTCATGGTCATCCGGCTTGTGCCCCAGAGCAATTTTCTTTGCCCGGAGTTTCTGGAGCCGCTTGTGGTCAATATGCGGTGCCCTTGTGGTGGAATCCTGCGGAGCGTTGTCCCGGAAGATGTTCCCCATATGATGGAGCAGTCGGGTAGCCGAGATCAGCAGGCTTGGTGATACAAGCTGTTCCTGCTGATCTATCCGGTCCACAAAGAATTGCGCATAGGTGTGGCCCTGCTCGGCCGCAGTCTGGAACCACTCGTAGGCGGCGTTCTCATCCCGTTCCACACCTTCGCCCATCAGGTGCAGTTTGCCCAGCAGATACTGCGCCCAAGGGTTATCCGCTTGCGCCGCCTGGTGGAGATACTCCGCTGCTGTACCAGGATTCTTCACCACATATTTGCCGCTGAGATACTCCTTGCCCAGTGCATAGGCGGCATAGTCATTCCCGTTTCTGGCGGCTGCTTTCATCCAGCGGATACCCTCGTCAGGGTCATGTAAATCCGGATCGTTAGAGAGAAGCAATCTGCTTAGGGCGTATTGCGCGGCGTGGACCTCCTGCTTTGCTGCCTGTTCCAACCAATGTTTGGCTTTCTCTATATCCGGAACAAGAAGTCCGCCATCTCGATACAACAGTCCCAGAAAATATTGCGCGTATACATCACCCGTTTGGGCCAGTTGTTCCATCTTTTCTGCTGCAGCATCCCGTTCCGCAAGAGGCAGTTCCTCATTTTCGATCGTCCCTCGCAGTTCCCAGCACGCCCAGGTGAGTCCCCGGTCATCTACCCAGCCGCCACCATCCTCCATGTCCTTGTCCTCAAAGGAAATTTGATTTTGCCGAATACGCTCGGCTTCTTGGATCACCGCGTTTTTAATAGCGCGGAACTCTTTCTGATGAGACAGCGGCGGACGCTGGCGTTTCTTCTCTGAATAGAAGTCACTTACTCTGCACTGCAGGTCCCACCATTTCTGGTAGCACTCTTTCACAACCGGCAGCCGCTCCATCTGGTCTACGATCTCATCTACCTGTTTCTTCAATGCTTTCGGAAGATACCCGTAGGACTTCTTACCTTTCACATCACCCAACTGTTGCGCAAGATCCAGCATCATCCACTCTGCCTCAGGATGTTCACAGACTGACTCACGCATCTGCTGAGACAACTCCAGCATGACTCTCCGTGTTTCTCGCACCAGTTCGTCCCGGCTTTCAGACTTCTGTTCGTAGAGATGGAGCATCTCCTGGTTTGAAGATCTGATTGGTGAGTGTGGATTTGATATTGCGGATGCCGTTCCGTGTCAGATATGCTTCTCCCGGCTGTGTCGACCACGCCATCATGTGCACATGGGGGTGCTTACACCCAGCACTTTTGTCACCAGTTCTGAATTGAGAAACAGTGGCAGGTCATCATAACTTTTATACTCAGATATCTTCATTCGCTGCCTCCTCTGCGTCATCCGGATGGACCAACCGCAGAAACTCATCCACGGTGTTGACCACTCCTGCCTTTTTCATTTGCTGATACCGGAGCAGATCACAGGTGGTCCGGAAATTCACCTCCGCACACTCCAGCAGTCTATCCATTGCCACGATCTGTTGATCCGCGCTGAGTGTGGTAGGCGCATCCGGTGACTGGAGATAGGCGCGCACCTGCTCCGCATCCAGCTGTTCCTCTCCCAGCACTTCTTCCATCTCCCGGAGAACATAGTCCATCGTTTTGCGCTCACATTTGATTCTTAAGAGCTGATAAAAAAATTTGCTGTCCATCTGAAATGCTTCCATGGTTCACACACTCCTTGTTTTGAAATCAGTGGAGGCAGTTCCGGCTGCGGCCATTCAACCGTGTTTTCGGGAATCGAAAACTTTGCCTCTCATTGATTAGGACACTCGCAAGGGTTTTGTAAACCAGGAAAAATAAAAAAGTTGAGGGGCCCTGTCATGTGACAGAGCTCCTCAGCTTTTCGTGGAGCTTTTTCAGCCGCTTTGATACCGCCATCTTGGACACACCGTAGATCTTGCCGATCTCCTCCATGGTCAGATCACTGCCATATCGAAGTCTGATCAGATCCTGGCCCTGGTCATCCAGGCCGTCCACGGCTTTCCGCAGATTTTCAAGCCGGAGGTTCCGGAGCACCGCATCCTCCACGGGACGCCTGGCACAAGACCACCAGGACAGCACCGTTTCAAACTCACTTTTACTCAGATGCCTTTCGTCCCGTTTATCCTGTGCCTGTTCCCGTTTCCGATCCTGCTCCAGGAAGTCTGCGACCTCCTTTGGCACTGATACTGGCTCCCCATTATAGATAATAACGACAGTGTCGCTCATTTGTGTCCTTTCCGCTTTCTACGGAAAGATACACACCCGCGCTGCCGGCACAGCGCCAAATACTGAAGACCTTCATGGAAGTTTCCTTCGTACAGGGTTGGTTATGGTGCCCTACGAGGCCCATGAATGTCTGAGGTCCCACCGGGGTGTGGACCTCACCGGAAAGCTGCGAGTTTTGGCTTTCGCCTGATTACAGTTTAGAACATTTGTTCGTATTTGTCAACACATGGTTTTTTATTTTATTGGCCACAGTAGCAACAAGGCTAATTCCGCCTGGGCAGAAAAAAGGATCAAGGCACATCATGTGCCTTGATCCTCTTTGGCCGGTTGCAATGCAAGTTCAAATAGGATTCTAATTTTTATTAAATTGGGGGAGCCTTTAATTTCTCTTTCCCCATGTTCAATATTACCGCTATGCTGTGATGAAACTATGCGTATATAGCAATTGGAATTACTATTAACGCAGGACCATCTATTTTTGTTTTAAAGGGCGGAAGATTAAACTGGCTCAATTCAGCACCTTGAAATCCCGAAAACATCTCAGATAGTAGTTCTTCTGAAAGTATTGAAAGAGAAGTCTTTCTCAACAAATCAATACTGTCAGACCGCTCTTTACAAACCCCTATAACCTTTCCTAACACTTTAAAACGTCCACCAATTATTTCAGATATATTGTCATTGGAAAGATATTGTTCCTGAGCCGAGAGAACCACCGTACCATTATCATTACTAAGGATAAAATCAACTGTTCCGCTATGTTTCAATTCATCTGTAAAGGATTTGATTTGCTTCGCAAGGCCAACTGCTTCTTGCTTCTTATTCTTTGCCTCAGTCTTTCCTCCCACCTTCGGTGGATCCGTAAAAATTTCAGCCATACGAAACACATCGCTAAACATCTCCATATAGTTGATTAGCGGATTTTTCTGTAATTCACCTTCAACTTCGATGAAATCGCCGATATTCATTTCGGATACATCACAGTAAGACTTCATCAATTCCTCTTGGACCAATAGTGCTCGGAATTTAGACAGCAATGATACATTGGTATGAACCTTTTCTTTAGTCACATTTTCACTTTCTCCGTTGCTACCTTGATGAGAAAGCTCTCCTTTCACATCAATCTTAAGCAATTTACTTAAAATCGTCGCAGATGTTGAGACCCCCGCTCCAATCTGCTGTTTAGAGTCGGACTCCCGATGCTCTGTATAGTTTACTTGGCTTATTGTAGAAAAACCATCTTCTACAATAGCCAACATATCTAAAACGATTTTCTCGTTGATATATACCGGAATCATCAACTGTTCCGAAGTAAATTTCTTTTCCATAAGTAAAACTCCTTTCTGACATGGCCACTTACTTCGGCCACTCAAATAGCGGCAGCAGCTGCTCCAGTTTTTCTACTATGTGTTTTTGATCTGCAAGAGTGGGAGAAACAGTAAAGTATTTATAAATCAGACTTTTCTTCCTGCGATTTTTTTCATCTTTGTGTACCCTTCACACCCAATAACAGAAATGGTATTTAATTTTTTCAATGCATTTTCTATACTAATTCTAATCTGCATGGGAGTATATCTATCAAGGGCACCCCGGTTAACCGCCATAATTATATCTTGCTTTTCTTTATTGTAAATACTCCAGAACTGATCATAATTTCTATTTTGATTTGCAGCGCTGAATTGTTTCAGCATATTTTCTACGGCCTGCTTTTGTTCATTATTCATGCTCTCTGGAATAGTTGCAACTAACCCCTTAACTGCCTCATTAACATCAGTTGGATTTTGGCTACACGAATTTAAAGCTTGCAAGACTGCATTTCCTTCCAATTGCATAAGCGTTTGTTGCGTATAAAAGAAAAAGTTCTTCTGCAAATTTTTCATCAACTCTTGCTGTTCAAGAATTTCTGTAGCACAATTATAAAATTCATCAAAAGTATTGAAACTAAAGGAATCCAGTTTTCGAATAAAATAATGCTTATATTGATTCCAATAGTCTGTTTTAAACAGCATCTGTGACTCATAAAAAGCTGTATCATTTAAAATTCCTTCTGTAATATAGGAACCTATTTCTCGAATACGTTTCTGCAAGTCTTCAATCTGCATAACGATTAAAGAAGCTGCTTCTGAAACCTTTCGGCGTTCCTGAGCCCAATAGATAAAGAAAGCGGAAGCACCTACTATAACAAGTAGAATATTAAGCCAATTTGTGCCGACAAATTCTCCTATTTCTTTCCACATATTCTTTCTCCTTATCTTTGTATCCTTATTAATATAAAATATTTTCTGTTCTTCATCGTAAACCGCAATAATTGTCAGATAATATTAGTTCACCACGGCCATTTTGCGCAATCCCAGCCCATTCCAAAACAGCTGCCATTACAAACACAGGATCAAATACTGACTCTCCAACTTTGCGCCCACGATATTTCGCAATCGCGCCCACGACAGTCGTTTCTTCACAGCCCGGATCACCCAGTTTGAAATTCCGTCCATTTCCTTTTCGCGCTCGGCCGCCCTGCTCTCGGAGGAGACCAACAATCACATCAAATACCGTATATTCATAGGCCGGTTTTATAGGTAGCTTATCACTTGTAAATGTTTTACCGTCCGCCTCTGCGTATATTTCACACGGAAGGCCCCTTGCAGTATATACTGTTACATGGCCACCATGTTCTTTCAGTTTTGCCTTGATGATTTCCGATGCCCGATTACTGTTGTAATCTACATCTAATTTGTTGATATCTATCTTCTCTACTCTCTCTGCACCTTTTGCAATACCAAGATTCAGTGCTGCAAGTAATTCATCCAGTTTTCGTTTTACAACAGAATAAGTCATATTCAAATCCGCCTGCACCTCAGACAAATTTCCCCTAGCTTTCAAAAACGCAAGAAGAAACTGTAATTGTTCATCATTCAACCGATCAAAACAACTTAACTCAAAAGCATTCTTCAATTCCAGGCCGCAATCCGGACATTTTAAAGTTGAAATCTGCAAGTTCCCCTGGCATCCAGGACACTTTGAAATAATCTTTTGCATACCACTCACCTCTGGTTACACTTTACCATTAGTAACAAATTTTGTCAATAATAGTAGCAATATTTTTTCTACTATTTTTAATTAGTAATATTACATAAAGCTGCTGCAGCAGGCATACGCTCAGCGTTTTATTTCTTGCTGATTCCCCTTTTTGTTTACAGTCCCTCAATTCCTGAGCCGTGGACGGCGCAGAAATGACTTGCTTAATCCTGTCCACAGAGGTACAATGCAGGCAGTCAGAGGCATGAAAAACGCTCCCCATCCCTGTCGGTGAAAGACACCGACAAGGGCTGGGGAGCGTTTCTGACCACAGAACCTACCACACACCGCTCCGGACCACACGGAAACAGCGTGGTCAAAGAGAGGCAAAGATGAAGTGGAACGGAGAGGAAACAGCTAAAAGCGGCCCGAAATGGTTGAAAAAAGTTTCGAGGGCTGGTTCGCATCCGTAAGGTCGTCGGTTCGATCCCGATTAGGTCCACCAAAATGGAAATCGCCGCAGTGAAAACTGCGGCGATTTCTCGTTTGACCACAGAAAGAGTTCTGTTTTGATCACTTGAAGGGCACCCCTTTTTGAAGGGGGCCCTTCATTGTTTATTGCGGCGCAGGATTTGAGGGTCATTCTCAGTCCGGAACATCATCGTGTTTTGGATCGTTACAGAAACGCCGCCATCTCCTTCATATAGGCGGGCACGTCCAGCCCCTGGGGACAGTGGGCGGTACACGCGCCGCAGCCGATGCAGGCGGAGGGCCGCTTGTCCTCCGGCAGGGCGCCCAGCCGGGCCAGACGCCAGGAGGACAGGCTCTTTTCTCCCCCGGTCTTGTACTCGTTGAAAGCGGCAAGCAGGAAGGGAATGTCCAGCTGCTGGGGACAGTCGGCGCAGCAGTAGCGGCAGCCCGTACAGGGCACCGCATAGAGTCCGTGGAGCACGTCGCTGACCTGCCGCACCAGGGAGATCTCCTCCTCAGACAGAAGATTGTCGTCTGAGAAGGTCTGAATATTGTCCTTGACCTGCCCCAGCTCCGACATCCCGCTCAAAACCACGGCGATCCCTGGCAGCGTCCGCAGGAACCGGAAGGCCCACGAGGCCGCCGCAGCGCCGGGCTTGGCGGTCAGCAGAAGATCCCGGCCCGCCTGGGGCAGATCGGCCAGCATCCCGCCGTGGGCCGGCTCCATCACCATGATGGGGATGTCGTGTTCCCGGAGGATCTCATACTGCTCCCGGGCTGTCCCGTGAAACCAGTCGTAGTAGTTCAGCTGAATCTGCACAAAGTCCCATGGGCCGCGGGCAAGCATCTGCCGCAGGGTATCGGGGGAACCGTGGAAGGAGAAGCCGAAATACCGGATCTTCCCCAGCTGCTTCTGCTCCCGAAAATACTCCGGCGCGCCGTGGTCCAGATAGTCGGAGATCAGCTTGTCCGTCACGCCGTGGAGCAGGTAGAAGTCGATGCGGTCCATCTGGAGCCGGTCCAGCTGCCGGGCAAACTGTTTTTTATAGTCCGGTTCCGCCTGTACGTTGAATTTGTCGGCCACATAGAAGCTGTTCTGGGGATACCCTTTCAGCACTTTCCCCAGAAACACCTCGGACTGCCCCATGTGGTAGATGTACGCCGTATCAAAGTAGTTGACCCCGTGGGAGATACAGCAGTCGATCAGCTCCATGGCTTTCGGCTCATCAATGGGCTTTGCAAACCCCGGCTCTGTCTGGGGCAAACGCATTGCCCCCATACCCAGCTGAGACAGCTGGATCCCGTCAAATTCGTGATACTGCATACTTGCTGACCCGTCCTCTCATCGTATTTACGGCTGTGGAACAGCCCCTTTTCAGCGTCAGTATAAGGGTAAAGTAAGCTTGAGAGTCAACCCCCTTTTTCTTGACGGAGGGCTCTTTTTTTCGCTATACTGCACCCAAAGGGGCGATCTGTATGAACTACACCATCAAGCAGGTCTCGGAGATGACCGGCCTGTCCATTCCAACTATCCGGTACTACGACAAAGAGGGGCGTCTGCCGGACCTTCAGCGCAAGGAATCCGGCTACCGGATCTTTTCAGACCGGGACCTGGAGGCCATCGACCTCATCGGGTGCTTCAAGGAGTCCGGGCTGACGATCCGGGAGATCCGGCACTTCATGTCTCTGGTCAGGCAGGGGGACGTCACCTTGGATGAGCGCCTTGCCATCTACCAGACGCATATTGCCCGGCTGGAGGAGAAGCTGACCGCTGTGCAAAATGCGCTGGAGCACTCGCGGCGCACCCTGGCGTTTTATGAGATCGCGGCAAAAACAGGATCAGAGGAGACGGCGAAAGATCTCTACCTCGCCCGTTATGGAGAGGAGAACGGATAGGAGTCTGTTCCTGTTCAGAGGAAACATCCGGGCGGACAGAGAAAGGAGCCGTGCCTCGCCGGTGGAGGATAGCCTGCTGCTCTGGGCCTCTCCCCTGCCGAGCTGTCCAGCGAACATCTGCAGACTCCTATGGGGCTCTTTCGCGGGACCGCAACCCGGTGAGAGTACGGCATCGCCCCTATGCCGCAGCGGGCGGCTTGGCGGGAAAAAATTTATAAAACCGGAAAACGTCTCTGTTCGGCCTCACGCCGAATGGAGGCGTTTTTAGGTAAGAAAACCTGAAACTATATTGATACAGCGTCAGAATAGTGATATAGTACAGTTACTGACACAGTGTCAGAACTGCAATACTATAACCGCGCGGTCTGCAAAGGGAGGTTTTTCCATGAAGGAAAAGGTCTATTTTACGCGGGAGATCACCCCGGAGAAAGTCGTTGAGCTATACCGCGCCCTGGGGGCAGAGCTGCCCGGCAGGGTGGCGGTGAAGGTTCACTCCGGGGAAAAAGGCAACCAGAATTTTCTGCGCCCGGAGTTCTGGCGGCCCATGGTGGAGGCAGTCCACGGAACCGTCGTGGAATGCAACACCGCCTACGGCGACGCGGCCGGTGGCGTGCGGGACCACACGGAGTCCCATCGGAAGCTCCTGGAGGAGCACGGCTGGACCCAATACTTCGATGTGGACCTGATGGACGCCCAGGGTCCGGACGTGGTCTGGCCCATCCCAAACGGAAAAATCCTTCAGGAGAACCACCTGGGCAAAAACATCATGAACTATGACTCCATGCTGGTGCTGGCCCACTTCAAGGGGCATCCAATGGGCGGCTACGGCGGCGCCCTGAAGCAGCTGGCTATCGGCTGCGCCTCCCGGGCGGGCAAGGCCCTGATCCACTCCGCCGGCAAAACAGACGACCGTTTTGAAACCTGGCGGCAGCACGCCAGCCCTGTGGCCTTCCCGGAGGCCATGGCCGACGCTGCCTCCAGCGTGGTGGAGCATTTTAAGGGAAAAATCGCCTTCATCAATGTGATGAAGAACCTGTCCGTGGACTGCGACTGCTGTGAGGTGGCCGAGGACCCCTGCATGAAGGATATCGGTATCCTGGCCTCTCTGGACCCGGTGGCCATCGACCAGGCCTGCATCGACCTGGTGATGAACTCCAACGATCCGGGAAAGGAGCACTTTATGGAGCGGGTGAACAGCCGCAACGGCATCCATACCATCGAGGCCGCGGCTGACCTGGGCTTCGGCTCCCGGGAATATGAACTGATTGAGCTGTAAGACTTGAAACGGAGGAGAACCATATGAGCAACATTTTGGTGGCCTATTTTTCCGCCAGCGGCGTGACCGCCCGGGCGGCGAAGGAGATCGCCCGGGCCGTGGGCGCGGACCTGTATGAGATCCGCCCGGCGGAGCCCTACACCGACGCAGACCTGAACTGGATGGACAAGAAGAGCCGCAGCACCAGGGAGATGAACGACCCGGCATGCCGGCCCGCCATTACCGGGGCGGTGGAGAACATGGAACAGTATGACACGGTATTCGTGGGGTTTCCCATCTGGTGGGCAGTGGAACCCCGGGTCGTGGATACCTTCTTGGAGGGCTATGATTTCTCCGGCAAGACGGCGATCCCCTTTGCCACCTCCGGCGGGAGCGGCATCAGCAGAGCGGAGAAGAGCTTGGAGGACCACTGCCCCAAGGCCGATTGGAAGCGGGGCAAGCTGGTGAACAGCGGCGCGGCGGCCTGGGCCAGGTCCGTTTTGGGACTGTGAGGCGGCCATGCCCAAGGGATCGGAAGAACTGACCCACGCCAGGCGGGAAGAGATCATCGACGCCTGCGCCGCCCTCTATGAGACCATGGGGTTTCGGGACATCACCATTCGGGACATCGGGGCCAAAACATCCTTCACCCGTACCTCGATTTACAATTACTTTCAGACCAAGGAGGAGATCTTTCTGGCCCTGCTCCAGCGGGAACACGAGCGGTGGGCCGCGGATCTGGAAGAGCTGGCCCGGCGGGACGGGCCGCTGTCCGCCGGGGAGTTTGCGGACGGGATGGCCCGCGTGCTGGAGAAGCGCGGCTGCATGCTGAAGCTGATGAGCATGAACCTCTACGATATGGAGGGAAACAGCCGGCTGGAAAATCTGGTGGACTTCAAGCGGGCCTATGCCGGCGCGCTGGGGGCGGTCACCCGCTGTCTGGAGAAGGCGTTCCCCCATCTGACTGCGGATGAGACGCAAAGCTTCCTCTACGCCTTCTTTCCCTTCCTGTTCGGCGTCTATCCCTACACCTCCCACACGGAGAAGCAGCTGGCGGCTATGGAGGCTGCCCAGGTGGCGTACACCCCCGCCTCCACTTACGAGCTGACAAAGTCCTTTGTGGGCAATTTTTTGCGGGTCTTTGAGTAAGGAACCCCAGGCGGGCACAAGGAGGCAGATCAAATGAAGATTCTTGTTCTGGAGGGCAGCCCTAACCGGCATGGCTCCTCCAATTTCCTGGCGGAGGAATTTATCCGCGGAGCCAGGGAGGCGGGCCATGCGGTGGAGGTCATCGATGCGGCCCATGCCGACCTCCACCCCTGCAGCGGCTGTGTCCGCTGCGGATATGAGGGCCCCTGTGTTCAGAAGGACGACATGGAGCAGTTCCGCCGGCAGATCCTGGATGCGGACATGCTGGTATTTGTGACCCCCCTGTACTACTACGGGATGTCCGCCCAGCTGAAGATCCTGGTGGACCGGTTCTGCGCCATCAACAGCAGCATCACCCGGAAGCACATGAAGTCCGCCCTCCTGGCCGCCGCATGGAACGCGGACAGCTGGACCTTTGAGGCCCTGGAGGCACATTACCGCACCCTGGTGCGCTATCTGGATCTGGAGGATCAGGGCACGGTGCTGGGCAGGGGATGCGGAACCCTGTCCATGACAAAGCGGTCCCGCTACCCCAAGCAGGCCTATGAGATGGGCCGCCGTCTATGAAAACAGAGGTTGGAGGATTACCATGGAATACAGAGTGCACCCCAAAACGGGGGACAAGATCAGCGTCATCGGCATCGGCACCGGTCCCATCTTCGAGGCGCCGGAGCGGGAGGCGGCCGCCGCGCTGGCCTGCGCCTATGAGCGCGGGGTCAACTACCTGGACTTCGCCACCGCCGGGGCCGGGACCTTCCCCTATGTGGGAGCGGCCCTCGGCTCTGTGCGGCGGGAGCTGTTTTATCAGATCCACTTCGGCGCCAACTACGAGAGCGGTGAATACGGCTGGACCACAGACCTGGACACCATCCGGCGTCAGGTGGACTGGCAGCTGAAGGAGCTGAGGACCGACTATATCGACTTCGGCATGATCCACTGCCTGGACGAGGAGCGGGACTGGAGGGCGTACCGGGAAAACGGCGTGCTGGACTATCTGCTGGAGCTGAAGAAGTCCGGCGTGATGCGGCACATCGGCCTCAGCTCCCACACGCCGGAGCTGATCCAGAAGATCCTGGACACCGGCCTGGTGGAGCAGCTGATGTTCTCCATCAACCCCGCCTACGACTACCAGCACGGGGAGTTCGCCATCGGAAGCGCCTCGGAGCGGATGAAGCTCTACCAGCGCTGCGAGGCGGAGGGAATCGGCATCTCCGTCATGAAGCCCTACTCCGCCGGACAGCTGCTCAGCGATCAGACCTCCCCCTTCGGCAGAGCCCTCACCAAGGTCCAGTGCCTCCAGTACGCCTTGGACAAGCCGGGGGTGCTGACGGTGCTGCCCGGTATCCGGAACCTGGAGGACATGCAGGAGGCTCTCTCCTGGCTGGACGCCTCCCCGGAGGAGCGGGACTACTCCGTCCTGGGGACCTTCACCCCCAGGGACGTCACCGGAACCTGTGTGTACTGCAACCACTGTGCCCCCTGTCCGGCGGGGCTGAACATCGGCCTCATCAACAAGTATTACGATCTGGCCAAGATCGGCGACGCCATGGCGGCGGACCACTACGCCAAGCTGGAAAAGCACGCCTCCGACTGCATCTCCTGCGGCCACTGCGACCGCCGCTGTCCCTTCCGTGTGGCCCAGTCGGACCGCATGAAACGGATTGCGGAATATTTTGGCAGATAAGAGCTGTATGCGCCCCGTCCTCTCAGGCGCGGCGTGCTGGAGAGGGCTGGGGAGCATTTTGACCGCAAAACGGCATCAATAAAATTGATTTCCCAGGGGCTCCCTTTCGCAGGGAGCCCCCTTTCGGTTTACCGGGCCCAAATATTGGAGAAGGGACCCTTCAGAATTCCACGCCCGGCAGAGACTGTTTCGGCTGGGCGGGAAGGACGGCGCACTGTGTCGAGGGACGGCGGTCAGGAATAGACTGATCTGGGGCCCTGTCCCAGAAGGAGGTAATACGAATGGGTATTACAAATTCAAACAAGGTGCTCAGCACCGGACAGATCGACTGCGGGGAGACGCTGAAGGTCACGCTGGCCCTCACCGCCGCGCCGGATATCCTGTCGAATCCGGTGGATATCGCCCTGGTGCTGGACCGCTCGGGAAGCATGGCCGGTACCCCTCTGGCCAACATGAAGGCGGGGGCGAAGACCTTTATTGATATCATCGCGGAGTCCACCGGTGGGCAGCCGACGGGAGAGATCGGCGCGGGGAGCCGCATCGGCATTGTCAGCTTCGCGGACACCGCTGTGCAGGACACCCAGCTGATCACCTCGGTGGCCGACCTGAAGGGCGCGGTGGACGCCCTGTCGGCCGGCGGCAGCACCAACCACGCGGAGGCGTTTGAACAGGCGGCCTCCCTGTTCGACCCCAGCTCCAGCAGTGCCAGGGTCATCGTCATGTTTACCGACGGGAACACCACCACCGGCGTCCCGCCGGCCCCCGTGGCCGCCGCGGCCCGTGCCCAGGGCATCACCATCTACTGCATCGGCCTGATCGGGTCGGACGGGGTGGACGTGAGCGCCCTCAACGACTGGGCCACCGACCCAGACGCCGCCCATGTGGCGGTCACGCCGGACGCCGCCGACCTGGAGCAGTTATTCGCCGACCTGGCCGCCAATATTTCTAAGACGGGGGCCACCAACATCGTGATCCATGAGGTGGTGACCGCCGACTTTGTCATCACCAGTATCACCCCTCCTGGCCAGGGCAGCGCTATGCAGCTGGACGACGCCTCCCTGCGCTGGACCATTCCCGCTCTGGGGGTGAGCGCCTCGGAGAGCGCCACCCTGGAATTTTTCGTCCGCCATGTGGGGAACACGCCCGGCGCCAGGCTGGTCAACGAGTCCATCTCCTACACGGACACCGAGGGGAACCAGGTGACCTTCCCGGAGCCCACCGTGACGGTGGAGTGCGACGTGGTGGTCCAGCCGGAGGAGTGCCCCATCCCTGTGGATCTGACCGTCCGCGGCTGCCAGGACTCGGTGGAGGTCAATCTGGGCGACGTGTTCCTGGAGTCCCAGGGCCGCATTCTCCAGCTGGATCTGACCTTGAAGCAGGTCTGTCCCGGCAAGCGGGTGGCGCTGGCTGTGATCCTCACCGAAGTGGATGAGAACGGCCAGGAGCACGCCCGGGGGATGAAGACGGTCACCATCCCGGCCCACGATTTCCCCAACTGCCGGGACGTGCTGGTGAAGTGCATCAAATTTGTGGTGCCGGAGGACCTGGACGGGACCGGCGGAAACACCCGGCCCATGTGCGAGCCCCGCAGCTTCCGGGCCCGCGTCATCGCCAACAACATCGACAGCGATTTTTGCTGCTGCTGCGGCCCCATCGTGACGGTGTAAAAGAACACATGGCTCTCCCCTCGCCCCGACTGGGGCGAGGACGGGAGAAAATGCCCTGCGCAGGCGTGCCTGCGCAGGGCTGTTTTGGGGACTGGGGATTTTAGAAGCGGCGGAAGGGCGGGGTCACACCCGCAGCACCCGCCCCTCCTTTCGGGGCTTGGGCGCGGGGTGGGGGTCCCCCTCCCGCGGGCAGCCCAGAAGGACCTGGAGGACGGCGTAGTGGTCCGTCCGAATCCCCCACCGGCGCAGGAGCTCCTGGCCGTAGGGGTCGGCAAAGGCGGTCCACCCCTGGCCGATGTAGCAGCCGCCCACCCCCAGGGAGTCCGCGGCCAGCAGCATGTTCTCCGCCGCCGCGGCGCAGTCCTCCTGGGCAAAGAGAAAGTTCTTGGGGCCGAACAGGGTGACCACCGTGGGGGCCCCGTAAAAGGCGTCGGTGATGGCGGGGTCGTCGGCGATGCTGGGCTGCTCCCGGGAGACATAGCTGCCGGCGGCGGCCATGCGGGGGTGGGAGTTGGCCCGCTTGATCCGGCCCAGGCGGAGGTTCACCTCCCGGTCCTGGCTCACCACAAAGAGGGGGCCCTGCCGCCCGCCGGCGCTGGGGGCGTACAGGCCCGCCTGGAGGATCTGCTCCAGCGCCTCCTCGTCGATCTGCCGGGGATCAAACCGGCGGATGGACCGGCGGTGGAGGATGGTCTGCATCACCTGGTTCATGCTCCGGCCACCTCCTTCCAGCACTGGGGATCGGCGGCGTAAAAGTTTCCATCCCGCCCGCTGGCCACCGCCGGACAGCCCCGGCACCAGGCCAGCAGCTCGCACTTGGCGCACTTCTCGAATTTCCCGTAATCCCGGTAGTCCTCCATCCGGCACACCCACAGGTCGGCCAGCCGGTCGGTGAACACGTTCCCCACCCTGCTGTTCTGCACCCGGCGGCAGGCGTACACGTCCCCGGTGGGCAGAATGGTCAGGTGACAGCTGCCGCAGTTGCAGCCGCCGTAGATTACCCCTGGTTCCGCAGTCTCCGGGATGTGAAATTCGCCCGTCTCATACTCGTACAGGGTCCACAGGTGGTCCTTCTTGTTGAAATAGGTCTCACAGCCCGCGGCCTCGTATGCTTTGAACTTCCTGTCGCAGTCGGTCAGGAGCTGCCGGTAGCGCAGGGGCTCGATGCCCACATCCTTCTCCCCGCTGGTGGGGCAGTAGCGGGCAAAGGCGTACACGTCCGCCCCGTGGGCCACCACCGTGTCGATGAGCTCTGGGATCTGGTCGATGTTGGCGCCGGACACGGTGGTCATAATCACCGCCCGGATACCGGCCTTTTTGATGCAGGTGATTTTCTCCAGGGTGCAGTCGAAGCTGCCCGGCTTGCGGAACCAGTCGTGGGTCTCCCGCAGGCCGTCCAGGGAGAGCTGGTACTTCTCACAGCCGTACTTCTTCAGCAGCCGGCACACTTCGTCGTCCAGGTGGAAGGGGTTGCCCAGAATGGTGAAGGGGATCTTGTTTTCCTTCATCAGCCCCAGCAGGTCCCAAAAGCTGGGGTGCAGGATGGGGTCGCCCCCGGTGAGGTAGAAGTAGGGCAGGCGGCGGTGGATTTTGCAGAAGTCCAGGCAGTTGTAGAAAGTATCCTGGATCTGGGGCCAGGTCATGGCATCCGGCTCCCTGCCGGCGTCCTCCGAGAAGATGTAGCAGTGCTTGCACCGCTGGTCGCAGGCGTCGGTGATGTGCCACTGAAAGGCAAAGTATTCCATAGCAAGTTACCTCCTGATAGGTGTGTGGAGCGGGCGCATTTCCCCAGAGGCGGGGGCCGTCCCTCGGGAAGTGCGCCCCATTGGCCCGCCCGGCGGGGGCGGGCCAGAGGCGCGGGCGCTTACTGCCGGCCGCCGGCGCCGCAGGCGCTTCCGCAGGCGGTGGGCTTGGGGTCGCCGGCTCCGCAGGCAGAGCCGCAGGCGGCGGGTTTCTCCTCCGGCTTGTCCCCCGCCCCACAGGCGGCACCGCAGGCGGAGGAGGTCTTTTCCTCTCCCCTGCCGCTCCAGCCAAACAGATCTTTCAATGCCATACTCAGTTCCTCCTTGGATTTCGTCTGGGAATCAGGGGTTTCCCTGCTCCCTGCGCTTAGTATAGCGGCGGCCGATTGTCCCCCACAAGTACGCACTTTTTTATAACCAGGTCACCTTTTTGTAACTCCTTGACCGGGTTTTGGATGGGGATTATAATGGGAACAACATCATTCCAAGGGGAAGGGAGGGGCGATCCATGCTGACCAAGGAGGAGATGCCCGCCTGTCCGGTGGCCACCACCGTGGCCCTCATCGGCAGCAAGTGGAAGCTGTTGATTCTGCGGAATCTGATGGCCCGGCCCTGGCGGTTCAACGAATTGAAGAAGGACCTGAACGGGGTCAGCCAGAAGGTGCTCACCGACAGCCTGCGCTCGCTGGAGGAGGACGGGATCGTCACCCGCACAGTCTACCCGGAGGTGCCGCCCCGGGTGGAGTACGCCCTCAGCGACCTGGGGGAGTCCATGCGGCCCATTATCGACGTGATGCAGCGGTGGGGGCTGGAGTACCAGGCGCGCATGAGACAAAAGAGCTGACCGCAGAGGAAAATGTTAGACGCGCACGGGGCGCTTTGCCGCCTCCCTGCGCGTCTTTTTTCGGGGCGGAGGAAAAAGCCTGCGGGCCCCGTTGCGTTTTTCGCCCGGAGCCGTCTTTTGATGTGCAGAAGTATACAGCGAGGAGATGATACCATGCCTTGGGATGAGCAGGAGGCCGCCTTCCATGGGAGCGACCGGGAGTTTCTCCTGTGGCTCTATCAGGAGTTCAGCCGCCTGATGTTCTACACCGCCCAAAAGTACCTGGCCGATCCCCACAGCCAGGAGGAGGTGGTTCAGGAGAGCCTGAAAAAGCTCATCGAGAAGGTGGCCGTCCTGCGGCGGCTGAAGCGGCCCGCCCTGGCCGGATATGTGCGCGCCACGGTGCGGAACACCGCCATCGACCTGCTGAAGGTCCAGGGGCGGGAGAGAGAGCGGGTGGTGGGCCTGGAGGACCTGACCCAGGGAGAGACGCCCCGGACGGACAGTCTGGACGAGACGGTGTTCTGCCGGGAGGAGGTCCAGCGGCTGCGGGAGATCTGGCCCCAGCTGGACGGGGAGACCCGGATGCTGCTGGAGCGCAAGTACATCCTGGGCTATGAGAATGAGGAGCTGGGCCGGATGCTGGGCTGCCGGACAGACAGCGTGCGCATGAAGCTGACCCGGGCCAGGCGGAAGGTGCTCCGGCTGATGGGAAAGGAGGCGGAGAAGCGTGAAAAACCGTGAACAGCTGTGGGAGGACTATGAGGAGGCCCGCTTCGCCCTGCTCATGGACGCCCTGGCGGAGGCCGAGGGGGAGGAGGCACTGCGCCTGAGCGAAGCGCTGAACCGGGACCCGGAGGGGGCGCTCCCGCCGGAGGTGGACCGGCGCTGTGAGGCGGTCATCCGCGGGGCCTTTGTCCAAAGGCGGCTCCACGCCACCGGCCGGACTGCCGTCCGGTGGCTCACAAAAGTCCTGGTGGCGGCAATGCTGGGGGCGGTCATGTTCGCCGCCGCCTTCGCCCTCAGCGAGGACGTGCGGGTGGCCACCCTGAACGCCGTCATCGAGGTGATGGACGACCGGACCCAGATTACCTTTGAGGGCGCCGGCGGGGACGCCGGGGGGACGGCCGCGCCCCCCGCGGAGGGAACTGCGGCGGAGGATGGACTGGAGTACCACTACAACATCGCCCTGGAGTGGGTGCCGGAGGGGTATAAGCTGGAAGGCGGCTGGTCGCCTGAGAGTGGATATTGTGACGAAGTCAGATATACAAATGAGATTGGGCTCCCACTCTCTGTGAACATTACGCGGTATGATGCAGGTTTGGTTTACACATTTGACACGGAGGACCGGGCCCAAAAGGCGGTGGAAGTACAGGGGCGCCAGGCAACCCTGTATAGCACCAACGAAGGAAAGCTCCGATCTCTCTATGAAGGCTTCGACGTTGAAGTTTGGAGTGATCTGACCGTCTTTTGGAAAGACGACGAGACCCAGTCTCTCTGGCTGATTGATGCCATCAACCTCACCGAGGAGGAGATGCTCCGGCTGGCGGAGGGGGTGCACTGGCGGGGAGCCGCCCCGGCGGAGGAACTGGAGTACCACTACAACATCGCACTGGAGTGGGTGCCGGAGGGATTTGAGCTGGAGGGCGGTTCGGAAGTAGGTCGTGACTTGGTGAGCTATCTGAGTCCGGTGGACGGCTTACTTGAAGTAAGTGTCACTCCCTATAGCCAAAGCTCAGTGTACAATTTAAATACAGAGGGCTGCACAAAGCGGGAGATTACCGTGCAGGGGCATCCCGCTGAGCTGTATGTCACAGGGGAAGAGATGCTTCAAAAGCGATTCTCTATGACTGGATTTGACATCTGGAGCGATATGATGATCTATTGGATTGATGAGAACAACCGGGTCATCGTGCAGATTGACGCCACAAATCTGACGGAGGAGGAGATGCTCCGTCTGGCGGAGGGATTCCACTGGGGCGGGGGACAGTAGGGCGCGCATGGAAATGGTGCGGAGCGGGGAGGCGCCTTCCCCCGTGGAGGGGGAAGGCGGGCGGCCCAGGTGTGCCGCCCCTACGGGAAAAACGAACTGCCTTTATACCGGACCGTTCCCCTCATCCGTCACGCTTTGCGTGACACCTGTCCCTATCCCCTCTGGCCTTTGGCCATCATCCCTACCCCTTTTGGCCTACGGCCATTTCCCCCTGATAGGGGGAATCGG
>OOBN01000383.1_pt1 | contig 44841 bp, 40 predicted proteins | sample 1671091 | NCBI WGS metagenome assembly OOBN01 (sample SAMN06348121, study PRJEB24527) | human gut metagenome | biome: human gut; feature: ankylosing spondylitis patient; material: feces | host: Homo sapiens | place: China | collected 2015-10 | reverse complement strand
CGAAGGGCCAGCCCACGGTGGGCAGGATAACCGCCCAAAGAGTGTCGTTCAGATGGAAGATCTGGGTCATCTCCTGGTTCAGGGGGATGACGATGACCTGCTTGGGCAGAGCCATGGCGCAGATGATGATGGTGAACAGCACCGTCCGGCCGATGAAACGCTTTTTAGCCAGAGCATAGCCAGCAAGGGAGGCGGTGATACAGGTCAGAAGCATAGCCACGGCGGAGATGAACACGATATTAAACAGCCAGCGCCAAGCGGGATTGTTGAACAGCTTGGTGTAGTTGTCCAGCGTGGGGTTCTGCGGGAACCAGACAGGTGTCCGGGAGGTAATCTCCAAAATGGGCTTGAAGGAGCCAGTGGCGATCCAGTACAGCGGAAACAGGAAGAACAGGGCCACCAGGATCAGTACGATCACGGCAAACACCTTGTAGCCGGTAGAAGTACCGGTCAAGTCGGTGTGCTTGCTTACTTTCAATGTAGTTGCCTTTGCACTCATCTTCGCGTCCCCCCTTAGTCAGTCTTTGCCAGTTTGAACTGGAGCGCGGAGAAAATGGCAATGATGATGGCCAGCACCACGCCGATGGCGCAGGCATAGCCCAGATCGTTGAGCCGGTAGGCGGTATCGTACACCTGGTACATGATGGTCATGGTGGAGTTCAGCGGTCCGCCCTTGGTCAGCAGCTGGATCAGAGCGAAGCACTGGAAGGAGTTGATGGTGGTGATGACCAGCACATACAGGGTGGTGGGCATGATCTGGGGCCACTTGATCTTCCAGAACACCTGGAGCTTGGTGGCGCCGTCCACCTGGGCCGCCTCGATGAGGGACTGGTCCACGTTGCCCAGGGCCGCCACATACAGCACGATGGGCTGACCGATGGAGGTGGTGAACAGGATCAGGATGATAAACCAGATGGCGGTTTTCTGGTTGCCCAGCCAGTCAAAGCCGGAGGTTCCGGCCACCTGGTTGAGGATGCCGTTGTAGGGGTCCAGAATCCACTTCCACACCACGGTGATGGCCACCGAGCCGGTGACCACCGGCAGGTAGAACACGCACCGGAAGAAGGACCGGGGGATGGCGTGCATCTTGTAGATGGCGGAGCTCACCCACAGGGAGAAGGCGGTGACGGTGGGCACCGCCACCACCACGATGAGCACCGTGTTCATAAAGCCCTTGTGGAAGATGGGGTCCTGGAACAGCTTGACGTAGTTTTCCAAACCGGCAAAGCCCTTCACGCCGCCCAGGCCATACTCCGTGAAGCTGTAAAACACGCAGATGAACATGGGGACGACCACGAAGGTCACAAAGAAGATAAGGCTGGGGATCAGAAAGCAGTAGGCGGAGATGGTCTCACGCCGGATCAGCGCCTTGCTCATGCCGGAATAGGGGGACTGCTTTTGCTTTTTCGGCTTCCCCTGAGCGGGGGCCGCCGCGCTGGTTTGCGCCATAGATGTCTCCTCCCTTTTTTAGGGTATTTTCTTCCTCACACACGTCAGACAGGGGAGAAAAAAGGATGTGCCCGCCCCCTCTCACGAAGGGAGCGGGCACATGAGTGCATGATATTTTCGGTTGAACCGGATGGTTACGCAATGTTGGCGTTGGCCTGCTCCACGAAGCTGTCGGCCGCGGTCTGCACGTCGGCGCCGGTGGTCAGGATCTCAGCCAGCATGGGCCACCACAGGGCGCGCTGCTCGGTCCAGCCGCCGGTCAGGTTGTAGTAGCGGCCCAGGTAGTCGCTCATCAGAGCGAAGGGAGCGCGCAGGTCGGCGTCGGCGTCACCGGCGTACACATCGCCCCAGTCGGCGTGGACGGGGAAGAAGCCGGTGGTCTTCACGGCCTCGGTGCCCACGGTCTGGTCGTTGCACACGAAGTCGATGAAGGTCTTGGCAGCCTCGATCTTCGCCTCGTCGCCCTTGTCGAACACGCCGAAGCCGTAGGGGCCGGCCATCTCCAGCTCGGGCTGGCTGTCGTCAGAGGGGAAGGCCATGGCGAAGGGGGTGAACTGGGTCTGCTCAGCGTACTGAGTGTAGTTGGAGTAGTTCCAGCAGAAGGTGACGGCGCAGGTCTGGTTGGCGAAGGCCTGCAGCTCGTCAGCGGCAGCGTAGCTGGCGTTGGCGGACAGGGAGCCCTCGTTCACCATCTCCTGCAGCAGCGTCAGAGCCTTCACGTTGTTGGCGCTGTTGGCGTTGTAGGAGGTGCCGTCGTCATTCACGTAGTAGTCGGAGTACAGATTGTTCACCAGAGCGCGGGTGCCCTGGTCGCCGCCCTGGGCGCCGCAGTAGACGATGCCGGGGGTGGCCAGAGAGACGGTGCCGTTGTCGATGGCGGTCTTGATGGCCTCCATGGCGGCCACGAAGTCGTCGGTGGACCAGGTGCGGGTCTCCTCGTCGATGTACTGGAGGGCGCCGGCGGCCTCGAAGACCTCATAGTTGATGGCCATGCAGTGGGCGGCCACGCTCAGGGGGTACATGTAGTAGGTGCCGTCCAGCTGAGAGACGCTGGAAATGCCCTCGGCGATGTCGGAGCCGCTGGCGGTCCACAGGTCGGACAGGTCCACCATCAGGCCCTCACGGGCGTAGTTGCCCACGATGCGCTCGGGGCCCTCGAAGATGATGTCGGGACCGCTGTTGGAGGTGATGGCGGAGGTCAGCTTCTGGTCGCCGTCCTGATAGTTGATGGGAGTCACGTTCACGGTGATGTCGGGGTGCTGCTCATTAAACGCTGCGAGGATGGTGTCCCAGTTGGAGGCCTCAGTGAAGCCGCCGATGTTGAAGGCCCACAGGTCCAGGGTGACAGCGCTGCCGTCGGCGGAGCCGGAAGAGCCGGACGAGCCGGAGCCGCTCGTACCGCCGTTGCCGCCGCAGGCGGCCAGACCGAGGGTCATGCCCGCGGCCAGCAGGAATGCAAGAGGTCTTTTCATGTTCATATTGGTTCCTCCTTCATTTTTCATAAAATCGATGTTTGTGACTCCATCACCGTTGTATGGATTGTATAATTTTAATCGAGGTTTGTCAATATGATTTCTAAAAAAATTTTACGCATAACTTACATTCAGAAACTTTTCTTCAAAATCTCCAATTTCTGGCGGATTTACCTCAAAATCCAGCCCCTCTCAGATGTGCTTGTCGGAGAGGGCCTCGGCCACCACCTGCCGGATGGCGGCACACTGGTCCGGGTGCCGGCGGCATACCTCGTGAAAGAGCACGTCGGTGAGATAGAGCTGGGCCACCCGGGCGGCCACCGACCCCACCTGGAGCGGCCCCTCCTTGGAGCCGCACTGGAGCACCACGTGGGCATAGGAGGCCCCGGGAGATTTGGGAAACCGGGTGATCAGGATGACCTTGGCCTTCCGCTCCCAGACGATCTTCAGGTTTTTCAGCAGCTCCTCGGTGGAGCCGGAGTAGGAGTAGTAGAGCACCGCGTCCTTGTCCGTCAGATGGGAGCAGGCGATGGCCTGCAGATGGGAGTCCATCACCGCATGGTAGTTGGGCAGACTGGTGCTGAACAGGTGGGCGCACTCCTGGGCCAGGAGCATGGAGCCCCCCTGTCCCATGCACAGCACCTTCTCCGCCGAGGAGAGGATGTCCGCCGCCCGGCGGATGTCGTCGGGCCGGATCAGCTCCAGGGTCTGGGCCATGGCGTCCCGGTCGATGACGTAGAGCTTCTGGCTCAGCTCCTCAATGGTGTCCTCCGGCGTGATCTCGCTCTCCGGCGGGGGGGCGTCCACCCGTCCGGCGGTGGAGTTGGCGATGGCCAGCTTGAAGGCGTTGTAGCCCTTGTAGTCCAGCCGGCGGCAGAAGCGGGAGATGGTGGCCTCCGCCACGCCGCACTCCTCCGACAGCTCGGAGATGGACATGAACTGGGTCTTCTGCTGGTGGGCCACCACATAGTCGGCCACCCGCTTCTCCGCGCCGGTGAGCTGATAGTATTCACTGTTGATCTTTTCAAAGACATTTCCAAAGGGCATGCCGGTCTCCTTTTACACGGGTCGCACTGCGGAACGGGGCTCAGGCCTGCTTGGCCAGGATCTGGTCCAGCATCTGGTCGCACATGATGAGCATGCGGGGCAGGTGGAAGGGGCCCTTGAAGGTGCTGCCTTTGCAGGCAGGCATGGTGGGCTTGCCGTCCCGGCGGAGATAGCCGTACCAGTCGCCGAACTCGGGGTCGGAGAAGTGCTCCTTGCAGTAGTCCATGGTCCGCTCAAACCAGGTGAGGTACTTCTCATCCCCGGTGTCCCGGAAGATCATCAGGCTGGCGATCATGGTCTCGTCGTGGGGCCACCACAGCTTCATGTCGTGCTCATAGGCCTCGGGGGGACGGCCCAGGCAGTCGATAAAGTAGAGCAGGCCGCCGTACTCATAGTCCCAGCCGGCGTTGATGGCCTGGTCAAAGATCTTCATGGCGATCTCGTGCTGCTTCTTGTCCCCCTTCCGGTTGGCGTCCTCCATGAGGAACCAGGAGCACTCGATGTCGTGGCCGGGGTTGACCACCCGGCCCTCGGTCACATCCAGGCGGGGGGTGCCGTCCAGGTCCACGCTCTCCAGGGTGCAGCCCAGCTCGGGCTTGTAGTGGTACTGGAAGATCTCATCCACGCACTTCTGGGCCCGCTCATTGTAGAGGGCCTCCTGCTCCGGGTCCACCCGGCGCAGCACGGAGGTGATGTTCAGGTAGATCATGGGGTTGGCCAGAGCCCGGCCGGACCGGGTCTCGGGAATGGTCTTGGGTCCCATACCGGTGGGGTCGTCGATGAGCCCCTGGTTCAGGTTCCAGATCAGGTCATAGGCCCGGCGGGCCCGCTCCAGGCACTCCTTCTCCCCGGTCACGCCGTAGTACTCCGCGTTGGCGATGGCATAAAAACCCTCGGAGAAGCAGTAGCGGCGCTGGCGCAGGGGCTTGCCGTCGCCGGTGACGGTGAAGTACATGCGGTCGCCCGCCTGGCGGTTAATGCAGTACTCCTCCATGAAGTCCAGGCAGCTCTTGCTGGCCTCCAGCCACTCCTCCTTCACCCCGTACACATGGCACAGGTAGGCGAAGGTCCAGGCGCACCGGCCCTGCATCCACACGCTCTTATCGGTGGAGAACACCTTTCCCTCCCGGTCCAGGCAGGTGTATACGCCGCCGTGCACCGGGTCCATTCCATTCTTCAGCCAGAAGCGGATGCTCCGCTCCAGTTCCTCCTTGATCCACTTCTGATGGCTCTGCAGCCGGACAGACAGATCCATATTCATTCCACCTTTCCAAATCTGGGGGGAAATGCTCCCCCTGCTGCCTCCATCATACCCGTCCGGTTTCCCCCCGTCAATAGATAGTCAGAAAATAATTTTCAATTTTATGAAAATATGCTTGACAGATCAAAAAAAGCTGATAGTCTATATAGGAAGATACCCTGTGTATTTCCTACAAAAACGGGAGGGTTCATACAATGAAGCACCTTGGAATTGAAGTCTCGGTGAAACATGTGCCGGAGCTGGACCCCGGCTTTCTTCCCCTGGGCAAGTTCAACGCGGCCTTTCTGAAGGACGCCAAGCAGCCCCTGGACGTGGCGGTGGAGCGGGCCGGCGGCGAGGTAGCCGTCTATAAGACCTTTATCCACGGCACCCCGGAGATGGCTGAGGCCGACATCTACTATGTGGACCGGCTCATCAAAATGCTCCTGTGGATGAAGGGCGGCTTCAAGGTCTACCTCAGCGGCAGCAAGGCCGTCTATGAGGCCATGAAGGCTACCTACTGCGTGGGCGGCAAGCGGGCCTTTGACGCTGATTTCATGTCCAACGTGTACGAGAAGCCCTTCGAGGTGGTGTACTGCGACGCCGTGCCCGCCGAGAAGAGCAATCCCCAGGCGGTGGGCCGCCACCTGGGCGGCTGCCGCATCGGCTTTGACGCGGGCGGCTCCGACCGGAAGGTGTCCGCCGTCATCGACGGAGAGCCCGTCTTCTCCGAGGAGGTGGTGTGGTTCCCCAAGACCACCGCCGACCCGGACTACCACTATGAGGGGATCGTCTCCGCCCTGAAGTCCGCCGCGGCCCACATGCCCCGGGTGGATGCGGTGGGCGTGTCCTCCGCCGGCATCTACATTGAGAACCGCACCATGGTGGCCTCCCTGTTCCTGAAGGTTCCCAAGGACCTGTTTGACGCCAAGGTGAAGGACATCTACATCCGGGCCATCAAAGACACCTTCGGAGATGTGCCCTATGTGGTGGCCAACGACGGCGACGTGTCCGCCCTGGCCGGCGCCATGAGCCTGGAGGAGAACAACATCCTGGGCATCGCCATGGGCACCAGCGAGGCGGTGGGCTACGTGGACCAGAACGGCAACATCACCGGCTGGCTCAACGAACTGGCCTTCGCCCCGGTGGACGTGTCCCCCAGCGCCATGGAGGACGAGTGGTCCGGGGACATCGGCTGCGGCGTGAAGTACTTCTCCCAAGACTCCGTCATCAAGCTGGCCCCCGCCGCCGGCATCAACCTGTCCGTGGACCTCTCCCCCGCCGAGAAGCTCAAGGAGGTCCAGAAGCTCATGGAGGTCCCCGGCTCCCCCGCCGAGGCTATCTACCGTTCCATCGGCGTGTACCTGGGCCACTCCCTGGCTCTGTACCACCACTTCTACGGCTTCAAGCACGTGCTGCTCTTGGGGCGGGTCATGTCCGGCCGGGGCGGCGACATCATCCTGGACGTGTGCAAGCAGGTTTTGGCCGACGAGTACCCCGAGGTGGCCGGCAAGATCAACCCCACCCTGCCCGACGAGAAGGCCCGCCGGGTGGGCCAGAGCGTGGCCGCCGCCTCTCTGCCCGAGCTGAACTGATCGTTCCATCTCACACCGCATCCCAATTTTAAGCAAGTAAAACCCTACGCGGGCCCGGCGAGGAATCGCCGGGCCCGCCGTCGAAAGGAGGCCCCGCTATGGCCATCTTCAACCCGGAAAACAGCATCTGGCGCGTCACCGGAAAGCTGGTGGACCTGATGATCCTCAGCGTGTTCTGGCTGGCCTGCTCCCTGCCTGTGGTCACCCTGGGGCCGGCCAGCGCCGCCCTCTACCATACGGTGGTGCAGTGCATTCGGGGCAACCGCAGGGACAGCTGGACTCTGTTTTTCCGCACCTTCCGGGACAACCTGAAGGTGGGGGCTCTGACCACGCTGGTGGTGCTGGCGGTGGGGGCGGCCCTGCTCTTTCTTCACGGCCTGGCCTATCAGATGGCCGCGGCGGGGACCGCCGAGTCGGTCTTTTATCTGTGCTACACCTTCCTCCTCCTGCTCCCCCTGGGGGTGGCCTGCTACCTCTTTCCGGTGCTCTCCCGGTTCACCTTCGGCGTGGGGGGGCTGCTGTCCAACTGCGCCCGGCTGGCCATCGTCCACCTGCCCTCCACCCTGGCCATGGCCCTGGAGCTCTACCTGGCCCTGGAGCTGCTCCTGCGTATCCCCTTCATCGCCCTGGTGTCCTTTTCCGGCGTCACCGCCCTGTTCCAGTCCCTTTTCCTGGAGCGTATCTTCGCTCCCTATATCCGCGCTCAGCTGGGGGCGGAGGAGGAAGGGGAGAACTCGGACCGCTGACAGACAGCTGTCCGGAGCCTCTCCCGCAGCTGTCTGACGGGCCGCTCCGCATTCACCCCCGCTCAAAACACAAACAGGCACCTGGAATTCCGTCACGGATTCCAGGTGCCTGCTGCATTTCTGTGTTCTTATGTGGGTTCCAGCGTCAAATTTTCTGGCTGCCTGTGGACCACACATGGTCCGCTTTGGCTGCTGCGGCAGTATTCTGGGCCATAACTCCCACCAGGGGATGGGGCACATAGGGCTCCTCCAGCCAGGCACACTCCTCCGGAGAGAGAACCAAATCCACGGCTTTGGCCGCCCCCTCGATGTGGTGCAGCTTGGTGGCCCCCACCACCGGGGCGGCAACCTTGGTAAGCAGCCACGCCAGGGAGACCTCCGTCATGGACACCCCGTGGCGGTCCGCCAATTCCGCCACCCGCTGGATGATGGGGGCGTCCGCGTCGGCGGTCCCTTCGTATTTCAGCCGGGCATAGTCGTCCTCCATCAGCCGTTTGGAGGTCTCTCCGGGGCGCTTGGAGAGCCGTCCTCCCGCCAGGGCGCTGTACGGCGTCATGGCGATGTTCTCCTGGCGGCAGAAGGGGGCCATCTCCCGCTCTTCCTCCCGGAAAATCAAATTGTAGTGCCCCTGCACGGAGACAAACTTGGCAAACCCCTCCCGGTCGGCCAGATCGTTCGCCCGGCACAGCTGCCAGGCAAAGCAGTTGGAAATGCCGATATATCGGGTCTTCCCCTCCTTCACCATCTGGTTCAAACCGTCCAGAATATCATAGAGGGGCGTCTGGTAGTCCCACATATGGTAAATGTACAGATCCACATGGTCCATTCCCAGGTTTTTCAGGCTCTTTTCCAGCATGGTCCGGATATGCTGCTGGCCGGTAACCCCCGCGGCAATCTCCTCGTTGGTGCGGGGGAGAAATTTGGTGGCCACCACCACCTCGTCCCGTTTTGCAAAATCCCGGAGGGCCCGGCCCAGGTACTGCTCGCTGGTGCCGGACTGATAGGCAATGGCGGTGTCGAAAAAGTTGATCCCCAGTTCCAGGCCACGCCGGATGATCTCACGGCTGTGCTTCTCATCCACCGTCCAGCTGTGCTGTCCATGGGCTGCGTCGCCAAACCCCATGCACCCCATGCAGATCCGAGAGACTGTCAGATCAGAATTTCCCAGCTTGGTATAGTTCATATTCGCTTCCTCCTGTCTTGATTTCTGATCTTAGGATAGCCCCGTCTCTCCAAAATCACAAATACCTGTTTTCTAGCCTCAACCATAGCTGAAATGTATTTTTTGTGCCGGGAAGCTGGCCGGTAAGGCCGCCGAACACCGTGTATTGATCCCCCCGGCCAAGCAGGCGCGGCGGAGCCTGCGGCAGTGCGAAAGTTCCGCCTCAAATATTCAGAATAGGCATTTCTCTGCATGCAGCATAAGTATTTTACATTCTTCTTTTTCCACTTTAAAATGTAGATATCCAAATCGGATCCCTGCATTTTTTGATAGGAAGTGACGAGATGACCATTGAGGAGGCCAGCAGGCAGTACCACATCCCCATGAAAATCCTCAGAGAATATGAGAGCTGGGGGCTGTGCGGCGCGATCAAGAAGGTCATGAGCGCCTGGCAGTACGACGACACCGACATTGAGCGGCTGAGCACCATCCTGACCCTCCACGACATCGGATTCACCTCCCGGGAGGTGGAGACCTATATGCGTCTGCTGCTGGAGCAGGAGGGCGATCACCGGGCCCGCCTCAGGATGCTGGATCAAAAGCGCCAGGCCACCCTGGACGACATCCATTTCCGGGAAAAACAGCTGGAGCGATTGGATTACCTGCGCTACGAACTGCGAAAGCAGACGGATGAGGCTGAACGGCGGACCGCCCCGCCGGCAAGATAAAAGGAGGAATTTCCTGTGAACAAATTGCTATCCGCACTGTTGACGCTGGCCATGGTCCTCTCCCTGAGCGCCTGTGGAGGCGGCGTCTCCGGCAGCTCCCAGAGCGGCCCGTCCGGCAGCGGCAGCCTTTCCATCCCCGACACGCCTGCGCAGGACGCGCCTTCCGAATCTTCGGAGGAACCCGCCGCCTCCAATGAGGCGGATGCCGGCCCCGTCCTTGTGGCCTATTTTTCCGCCACCGGCAATACCGAGAGCGTCGCGGAGCGGCTTCAGACCGTTTTGAACGCCGACCTCTATGAAATCGTTCCAGCGGAGCCATACAGCGATGCGGATCTGAACTACGGCGATTCCGGCTGCCGGGCCAATCAGGAGCAGGACGACCCCGGCGCCCGCCCCGCCATCAGCGGAGGCGTGGAGAATATGGCGGACTATCAGGTGATCTTTCTGGGCTATCCCATCTGGTGGGGAGACGCACCCAGGATCATCTCCACCTTCCTGGAGAGCTATGACTTTTCCGGAAAAACTCTGGTTCCCTTCTGCACCTCCGGGGGCAGCGGCATCAGGGCAAGCCAGGACAATTTGGCGGCGCTGACCGGGGATGCCCAGTGGCTGGAGGGGACGCGGTTCAATCCCGGCGTGTCCCAGGATGAGCTTTCCGATTGGGTAGACGGTCTGGGCCTTTGAGGTGAAGGGAAGGCATCTCCCATGCCTCAGCCGCCCAGATCCCCCCTTAGCCGCGGCTTTGGCCGCCCCTCTGCCCACCGCGGCGCCGCCGTCCCGTCACCCCCTCGTCAGGTATCCCAGGTTTTTGGCCCTGACGCTTCCCCATCCGGAAGCATTGCACAGATCATCAAACTATTTTTTACAAGGGCATAATGCCAAGTGAAAAGGTTTTAGATTTTCCAGTGGATTGTAACACTCTCACTGGTAGCGTCAATTTGTGATATGAGTATGTCAACCACCTTGCGCTTATCGTCAAAGCTCACGGACTCCCAGTCATCGAGATAGCCCGTAATGCTATCAATCTGTGAAGCGGAAACAGAATTAGCGGTGAGGTCTGCGACCAGCCGGAGCTGTTTCTGCCGTTCCGCATCCAGTTCCTCAATGCGGGTGTTTGCGTATTGCAGGAGAAGCGGATTAGCGCCGGACAAAGTGTCCAGAAGTTTCTCAATCTCGCTTTCCGTCTTTGCCAGGGCAACACGGGCGGCGGTCAGCTTCGGATTATAGCTTTGTTCCTTACCGCCTTTCAGCGTGTGGAATTTCCGCATCTTCTTAACCATCTCACCGTAGACAAACGCCTCCATGTTTTGCGCGGTCAGCGTACCGGCACCCTCGCAACTCTTATTGTCTGCCCGTTGCTTGCACCGCAAATAGGTAACACCGTTTCTGGCGTTCAAACTTGCCAGGGCGTAACCACAGCGCCCGCACTTGATTTTCCCGGCCAGCCATGTGTTATGGCATTTCCGGCCATTCTGGAATGTCGTGTTTTGTGAGAGCTTGCGCTGAACGGTCAGCCAGAGCTGGGAGGGGATGCGCCCCTGATGGGGAGCAATCACAAGGATCGGCTCCTCGCCCTCGCGCCCTTGATAGAGATAACAGCTATTGTCCCCTGTGAACATTTCCGGGGGACTTTCAATTTTTACGCCCTGGGCCTTGAAGTATTCGTAGATGTCCATATCGGCCTGGACGTAGACGGGGTTTCTCAGCAGTTGAGCAATAAACCCGCGCTTTAGGGACTTGTCATAAACATTAATGTCGTTCTCGGCAAAGTACCGGGATATATCGCCGTAGGAGTTGCCCGGCTCCGCATACATTTGATACATCAGTTCGGCAAAATCCATTTCCGCATTTTCCACCAGCTTCTTTGTCTTGATCCCGTCCATGACGATGGGCTCAGTATCAAAACCGTATGGCGTCCGGCCCCGCATATAGTAGCCTTTGGTACACCGGGAATAGAAAGCGTCCTGCACACGCATCTGGATGCTTTCGCGTTCAAGCTGGGCAAAGACAATGCAGATATTGAGCATCGCCCGGCCCATCGGTGTGGAAGTGTCAAACTTTTCTGTGCAGGACACAAACTCCACATCGTACTGCTTGAACAGCTCCATGAGCTTTGCGAAGTCCACGATGGAACGGCTAATCCGATCCAGTTTGTAGACGATCACCCGCTTAATCAGGCCCAGCTTGATGTCCTGCAGAAGCCGCTGGAAGTCGGGGCGCTCAATGTTCTTGCCAGAGTAGCCCTTGTCTTTGTATTCCTTACCCTCACCGCCTTTAAGCTCATAGCGGCAAAACTCAAATTGACTTTCAATGCTGATACTGTCCTTTTTGTCAATCGACTGCCGCCCGTAAATTGCATCTATTCTACTATCCATAATTAGCTCCCTTCCGTTAAATGGGAGCCAACCTACAATTATATTGTACCTCTGCCGCCCCCTTACCACAAGGATGACTCTGGCCTACCCCCGCCCAGCATATTTGCGGAACACATCAAACAGCCGCCGCTCGACCTCGCGGTTGCGCTTATCCTGTTCCTGCGGGGAAAGAACGGGGGTAAGATTTCTAACGGTGATCGTGCGATCTCCGAGAACAGCAGTTTTGACTTCACTTTCGTATTTGACCTGTGCCTGCATAAAATCCCTCCCATACAATCAAAGAATGTTTTGAAACATGGCAAAGGCCAGCACCGAGAAAGTGCTGGCCTTTGGCCGGATATGTACCTCTGGACAAAGTGTCCAGAAGTCAGTAGGGACTCCGCTCGTAGTGTTGCTGGGCCTCTTCCAGTCCACGGATGTCAAAGACCTCATAGAGTTCAGCCACCACACGCCGGATGTCCTGGGGCGAAAAACCGCAGTTCTCCATCGCGTAGATCACATAGCCGCGACAGGCATTGTTACTCCACGGCTGGGAGAGCAGAGCCTCCAGTTCTGGATCGTAATTCATAGAGCGTTCCCCTCTTTCTTGATAAATTAGGGAGTGCCGCGCCCGTTTCCTTGACCTATCCAAAGACAACCATACTCAGCGCGGCATCCCCACGCAACGGAGGAACGGCGGCCCGGAGGGACAGGCGGCCAGCCTGTCCAATGGCGGATCGTGGCCGTGAGCTGGCCCAGCCCACCTGCGGCGCTGGTGTTTGTCGCTCGTTCTCCGTGGAGAGAAGTCACCGCGCACCCGCCGTCCGGCTCCCCGCGCTATGCTCAGGGCCGCCGCGGTTCCGTTGCGGAGAGGTTTATATTTCCCTCTCTACTAACCAAGACATTTTTACATCAATTCCAAGTGGGGAAACAGCAAAATCAAAAGGTTTTTTTCATGCGTTCCAAGCCCCGCTTGATAGACTGGCGGACGGACTCCTCATGCACACCCTCGGCCTCGGCAATCTCTTTGATGCTTTTGCCAAGAATGATGTGAGCATCGATCCGGCGGCCCTGGATCTCCGGCAGGGAGTTGAGGGCATTCCAGAGCCGGACAAACCGCTCCTTGAGCTCCAGCACTTCCTGGGGAGTGGGCTCGTGCAGGCAGGCGGAGTATTCGATCCCGTCCTCGCAGTCCAGAGAATACTGCGCCTTGTGCCGGGTGAGCCGCCGCTGGTAGGCCGCTTCATAGCGGACGCTGGCCCGAAGCGCCTCGGCCACTTCCTCGGAAACCTCGATAAACTGATCCTGTATGTACCAATAATAAAAATCTTTCAGATTGATGGTAGTCATTATAAACCTCCGTTTCGGTGTTGGGTGAACGAGTGACCGAAACGGGGGCCGGTGGAGAGCGGCACCCAGGGGAGCCGCCCCGTACCTCTGGACAAAGTGTCCAGAAGTCGGACAAACAAAATGCGCCTGCGCGACACAAGGCCACGCAAGCGCACGAAATGACAAATTCATTTATGTACTGCCAAATTGCATATCCACCGCCGGACTGATCCTGTTCGGGGGACGAGCTTTTTTTGACAGGTTAGGGGGATGGAAAAAGAAAAAGGACACAGCGATACCTCCCGGACACCGCCGTATCCTTAAAAAAGGGCGACTTTAACACACCCCCCGTAATCTCATTTTTTGAAAAGAAAACGGCGGCTTGAAATTTGCTATTTCAAAACCGCCGTAAGGCTACTGTATTTTGCTTTGGCGCATGAATACCCAGCCGCCGAAACAACGGTTTTTTTATTATCCCGTTGGGCGGCCGATTTTTATCTTACTTATCCACTGGTATAAAAATCAGTTTCAGAATTTCATCGTGCTTATACCCTAAAACATTAAGAGTTGAGAACAATTCCGTCGTGAGATTTTTTAGTTCCAAACGCCTTTTTTCTTGAATTAGAAGCACATCGTCAACCACATAATAGCCTCGGCCCAGATTTCTTATTATTATCCCGTCTGATACAAGATCATTTAGCGCCCGACAAATGGTTTTCGGGTTACAGTTGTATTGCTTCGCGAGGACACGAATTGAGGGCAGTTTTATGCCTGCCGGGAATTTATGTGAAAGTATCTGATACCGTATTGATTTTGATATGCTCTTAAAAGGAAATGGCGTTTTATTGATGGTTTGGTTTCCCATAATCAACTCATAAATATTTCTTCCAAAGTTGCTTTGTGTGGAATAACTGAAAAGATACTAACGCCTTGTTCTGTAAGTAAATGTACAATTTGTGGAATATCATCTTGCGATTTCACTTCAAAGGTCAGGCTTGAATGGCTGGCCTCCAGGATGGTAAATCTCTTACATAGTTCAGATGTATTAAAATCGTCTGGAGTTGTGCATTGTATTTGTAAGCGAATTTTAGCGGTATGTTCGTTAATGACACTCTGTAACTCTCCTTGAACTTGGAATTGTCCCCGGTCAAGAATAGAAATGTGGGAGCATATCCGACTTACCTCATCAAGATTGTGGGAGGCCATAAAAATGGTTGTTCCCCCTTGATTGAGCTTTTCAAAAAGATTTTGCAGATGCAGAATGGACTCCGGATCGACTCCTGACGTAGGCTCGTCTAAGATCAATATTTCCGGGGTGTCGGCAATAGCTTGTGCAATCGCAATCTTCTTCTTCATGCCGAAAGAATATGCCTTAATTTTGGTTTTCAATGACACTCCAAGATCTACTTTTTCAAAGAGAGCAAGAATATCTTTTGACCGAATATGATGCCCTTTCAAGGCCGTCATATATTCCATAAATTCTAAACCACTCATATCTCCAAATAGTTCGGATACATCAGGCATAATTCCCATGCGGACTTTCGCTTTGTCAATGGACGTATCATCTATTCCCATTACACGAAAGCCGCCGGAGGTCTTAATAACAGTCCCACAAAGAATGTTAATCAGAGTAGATTTTCCCGCACCATTTTTCCCTATCAGCCCCCAAAATTCACCCTTTTCAATCGTTAAATTCAGCCCCCGCAAGACATTCTTTGCCCCGTAGGATTTCTCCAAATTGTTAATCTCTATCACACTCATTTTTATAAATCCATCCTTTTGAAAATTGCGACTGCTATTCCGACAATGATTGCAGAAAGCATAACCGGGACAAGCGTATTCCAATCCAAATTAAAAATATAGCTATACGGGAATAAGAAACGCAAAAAGCTATTTTTAGCCATTGTGTATAGTCCTATAAATGGGAGAGCAATACTGACCGCAAGCCCTAAGAAATTGCTGGCGGCTCCACGTTTTACAACGGTAGACAACAGCAAAACGATACTGTTATAATACATCAAAGTTACAATATTCGTTACCAGCTCGCTTATGTCAAATACTCTGTATCTCAGGAATAAACCGCCATAAATCAAAACCCTATAGGAGGTATAATAGTCGTATGAAAATCATGGATCAAACCGCGTTTGAAGCGCAGAACGTGTTCGGCCTTGGCGCCCCCAACGACGCCTACGCCCAGTACTTTACCGGCCAGTCCTTCCTCCGCCCTCTGACAAAGCCGGAGGACGGTCTGTTTCTGGCCAATGTCACCTTCGAGCCGGGCTGCCGGAACAACTGGCACATCCACCATGCCATCAAGGGCGGCGGGCAGCTGCTCATCTGCACCGCCGGTGAGGGCTGGTACCAAGAGGCCGGAAAGGAAGCCGTGAGCCTGACGCCCGGCACCGTAATCGTCATTCCCGCGGAAGTCAAACACTGGCACGGAGCAAAAAAAGACTCTTGGTTCAGCCACATCGCCATTGAGATGCCCGGCGAAGGCTGCTCCAATGAGTGGTGCGAACCGGTGAGCGGGGAGGACTATAACAAGTTGGGCTGAATCAAAGGTTTCCGCCGCTCCGGTACCGATGGTGACGGAACGGAACTATTTTTCAAACAGTTTTTTCGACAGCCTGAGGGGCGCGCCAGATGGCGCGCCCCTGTTTGAGTTTTTACTTCCCGTTTAAAGCCGCTTGGGGATGCAGTCACTCTCCACCCCCACCACATCATCCAGGAGAATTTTTGTCCCATCCGTCAGCACCAGCATCCGTCGGACCTCATCCACTCGTTTCAGCCGCCCGGAGGTAGTGCGGTAAGCCCCCCCGTCCTTCCGCTCATCCGGCTGGAACCAGGTAACCGTGATCTCCGGCTGTTCCGCAATATGCTCCAGCAGAACCGCCTGCCGCCGGTCCAGTTCCGCCTTGGCGTCCTCGTCCAGCTCCATCTTCTGGTCCGTCAGGCGAGCCGTCTCCGCGATGGCCCCCGCGTGGCCGGTGAGGGCGGCGAAGGGGCTGAAGATGGCGGCCCGCTCTGAGATGGGCATTCGCGGGTGTCTGGCGGAGGTGGGATGGGGCAGGTGGAGCATATCGTCGTACTTCCCGCTCATGCCTGATGCCCTCCAATCGTCTGATTCCGCTCCCGGGCGGTGGCGCCATCCTCCAGGTTCATCCCCTTGAGGATGGCGTTCTTGCCATACTTTTTCTTGATCCCCAGCATGGCCTCCTGGAGCTTCCGCTCCCTGGTGTGAGCGGCTTTATCTGCCTGCTCCTGCTTTTCTTTGGAGGCATAATCGGTAAATAAGTCCAGCTGCTCCGCCGGCTCCTCCTTCGAGGCGCTGTCCTCGGAGAGCAGCTTGTTGGCGCTGATGCTCAGGCGGCGGATCAGCAGGTTTTTGTCCACAATGCGGTCATAGAGGGCCGTCACAGCTTTCAGCAGGTCATTGGCGGAGGAGGTATAGGGAAAATTCTCCGTCCCCACCGCGTGCTTGGGGATCTTCCGCCCATAGCGGTCGACGGTGATAGGGCCCTTGTACCGGGCGGCGCGGCTGGGATCGTCCAGGTTTTCCCGGTCATAGCCCACGGTGAGGACCATCTGGTTGGTCACCAGCCCCTTGTCCACCAGGTCCAGAGCCAGGGCGTCCGCCATCTCCCGCACCACCAGGCGGGCTTTCTGGAAGTCGTACGGGCACTGGAGCACCTGGCCGGAGACGATGCTCTTGTTCTCCGGCTTGTACGCCTTCGCATCCGCGATGGTGCAGGGCTCCCAGCCCCAGGCGTGGTCAATGAGGATCTCCGCATTGACGCCGAACAGTTTATAGAGCAGTTCCTCGTTGTGGTATTCTCCCGGTTTTCCGATGGAGCACCGGGCCACGTCCCCCATGGTGTACATCCCATGGGCCTCCAGCTTGGCGGCGTAGCCCTTGCCCACCCGCCAGAAGTCGGTGAGGGGCCGGTGCTCCCAGAGGAGCCGCCGGTAGGTCATTTGATTCAGCTTGGCGATGCGCACCCCGTCCTTGTCCGGGTGGACATGCTTGGCCACGATGTCCATGGCCACCTTGGCCAGGTACAGATTGGTGCCCATACCCGCCGCGGCGGTGATGCCGGTGGTTTTCAAAATATCCAGGATGATGGTCCGGGTCAGCTCCCGGGCGTTCATCTGATAGGTGTCCAGGTAGTTGGTCAGGTCCATGAACACCTCGTCGATGGAGTAGGGATAGATGTCCTCCGGGGCCACATATTTCAGATAGACACTGTAGATCTTGGTGCTCCAGTGGATATAGTGGGCCATCCGGGGTGGAGCCACAATGTAGTCCAGGGCCAGAGCGGGATTCTTCTGCACCGACCGATCGTCCCAGGAGGAGCCGGTGAACTGATGGCCGGGGGCGCACCACTTCCGCCGTGCGTTCACCTCCGCCACCTTCTGCACCACCTCAAAGAGCCGGGCGCGGCCCGCGATGCCGTAGGCCTTCAAGGAGGGGGAGACGGCCAGGCAGATGGTCTTGTCCGTGCGGCGTTTGTCCGCCACCACCAGATTGGTGGTCATGGGGTCCAGACCTCGCTCCACGCACTCTACACTGGCGTAAAATGATTTCAGGTCACAGCAGACATAGGTCCGCTCCTTCATGCTCCCTCACCTCCTGATTTTAGGATACCACGGATGCAGTCCCGCTATTGGGACCGCCCCCAAATGGAGCCCAGCGTCTCTGGTGCGGTCTCCGGGAAATTCTTCTGCTCCGTTTCATTTTTCCATAAGCCGCGTGCCGTTTTCAACGCTCCACCGGAACCTCTCTGTCTCTCTTCCATTGCTTTGATTATAGCACATCTGTTCTAAAATTTCTACTGCGGCATTTCAGATCGTGGCGGAACAGCCTTGCTTCTCTGTTCCCAGCCTCTCCAGGGGAGCCTGCTCTAAAAAACATAAAGAGACGCCGGTCTATTGGCCGGCGTCTCTTTTGTGCAGAGCGAATACAGAAGAGCGGCTTCGCCGCCCTGAGTATTAAAATTCCGAGGAGTGGAATCGCCCTCGGGCGGCGGAACCCAAAACAAAGGGACATCCTTTCGGATGTCCCTTTGTTTTGGCAAGTCACTACAATCTAGATATTTAAAATTTTGAATCAGCTATCTTAAATCTTGTCCAACGGTCCTTCTGGGCCACGCCGCTTTTGCGGCGTTCGAGCGTTTTGCCGCAGGCAAAACCTCGGCGCAGAGCGAATTCATTTCGCCCGAGCATTTTAAAGAATCCCGGGTACCAAAAAAAGAAGCACCTGCTATGCAGGTGCTTCTTTTTTGGCAAGTCACTACAATCTGAATATTTTCAAATTCTCTGCAAGCGGACAGAACTGCACCCACCCGGCCTTCTGGCCGGCGGCGCGAGTGCGCCGTACAAGCGTTTTCACCGCAGGTGAAAACCTTGGCGCAGGGGCGGCTTTGCCGACCCCGAGCATTGAAATCCCGAAGGGCGGAGACCGCCTTCGGCGGTCGGAGCCCAAAACAAAAGGACATCCTTTCGGATGTCCTTTTGTTTTGGAGGTGCCACCCAGATTTGAACTGGGGAGTGGAGCTTTTGCAGAGCTCTGCCTTACCACTTGGCTATGGCACCGAATGGAGCAAAGCTGCTCCAAAAAATGGAGCGAGTGACGAGGCTCGAACTCGCTACCTCCACCTTGGCAAGGTGGCGCTCTACCAGATGAGCTACACTCGCATGTTGCCTGGAAGGGGGTGCCCTTCCAGGGCTTTGTTTGGTTGGTGCCTCCGGTCGGAATCGAACCAACGACACGAGGATTTTCAGTCCTCTGCTCTACCAACTGAGCTACAGAGGCAAATCTTTCTTTTTGAAAGACTGCAAGCAGGAAAACCAATCTGAAGTTTTCTTTGCTTACTTTCTTTTTCAAAAGAAAGTAAGTGGCGACTCGGAAGGGGCCTTTGCCTCATCCTTCGGATGGCGCATCAGGCAACTCCAGTCAGGAGAAATAAGTGGCGACTCGGAAGGGACTTGAACCCTCGACCTCCGGCGTGACAGGCCGGCGTTCTAACCAACTGAACTACCGAGCCAGGTAGTTAGGGGGTGGTGGGAACAACAGGGCTCGAACCTGTGACCCCATGCTTGTAAGGCATGTGCTCTACCAGCTGAGCTATGCTCCCTTGTCCGTGGCTTTCAGTGGGGCGCCGCTCTCGCGACGGCTTAGTTAGTATACTAAATCTTTGGCCGCTTGTCAACAGGAAAATCAAATTTTTTTGGAATTATTTTTTTGGAAGTTTTTCCCGGAAAAAACCGTCTTTCTTCCTCCAGAAAAAGGAACTCCAGAATGAATTTCACTTGACTGGTTTTTGAAAGAGTGACATAATGAAACGGAACCAAACGGCCATCCGGTCCGGACGACAGCAGGCTCCCCCTCTGGCAGGCAGCCGGGCAAGGTGTGGTTGGATTAGGAGGTACAAGCATATGGAGAACAAGGTAAAGCGGATCGGTGTTCTGACCAGCGGCGGCGACGCCCCGGGCATGAACGCCGCAGTACGCGCGGTGGTCCGCACCGCACTGACCCAGGGGATCGAGTGCGTGGGCATCCGCCGGGGCTGGAACGGTCTGATCAACAGTGATTTCGTCCGGATGGACTCCGCCAGCGTCAGCCATATCATTGACAAGGGCGGCACCATCCTCTATACGGCCCGGAGCAAAGAGTTTATGACCGAGGAGGGCCGCGACCAGGCTCTGGCCACCTGCAAGCTGCTGGGGCTGGACGGAATCGTCGCCATCGGCGGCGACGGCACCTTCCGGGGCGCCCTGGCTCTCTCCAGACAGGCTGCCGCAGCCGGTTCCTCCCTGAGCGTGGTGGGCATCCCCGCCACCATTGACAACGACATCGGCTGCTCCCACTACACCATTGGCTTTGACACCGCCTGCAACACCGCCATCGAGTGCATCGACAAGCTGCGTGACACCATGCAGTCCCACGAGCGCTGCTCCGTGGTGGAGGTCATGGGCCGTCACGCCGGCTACCTGGCTCTGTATGTGGGCATCGCCGTAGGCGCCACCGCTGTGCTCATCCCCGAGCGTGAGGTGGACTTTGAGAACGACGTGGTGGAGAAGATCCGCCGGGCCCGGCTGGCGGGCACCACCCACTATATGGTAGTGGTGGCCGAGGGCGCGGGCAGCGCCATCGACATCGGCAAGCGCATCCACGCCGAGGTGGGCATCGATCCCCGTGTCACCGTGCTGGGCCACATCCAGCGCGGCGGCTCCCCCACCGCCCGGGACCGGGAGACCGCCAGCCGCATGGGCTATGAGGCGGTCCTGTCTCTGGTGGAGGCCCGGGGCAACCGGATCATCGCCATCCGGGACGGCCACACGCTGGATCTGGACATGGAGGAGGCCCTGGCCATGACCAAGACCTTCCAGATGGACCGCTACCAGGTGCTGGAGGCCCTGACCAACAACGGAGGTCCCCGCATCCTGTGAGACTCCTCCCGCCGGTCCCAGCCCTCTGAACCGCCGCTGTGCGCTATTCTGAACAAGGAGGCCGATCCCATGATCCCGTTTCTGCGAGAACCTACCCGGGTGTACGCCCTGGACGGCAGCGGCCGTCTGGTGGCGGAGATCACCTTTCCGGAGACCGCCCCGGGCGTGTACACCATCGACCACACCTTTGTAGACGCCTCCCTGCGGGGACAGGGCGTGGCAGACCGGCTGGTGCGCGCCGCCCTGGAGCAGATCCAGGTCAACGGCGGGACTGCCGCCGCCACCTGTTCCTACGCAGCCGCCTGGCTGGACAAGCACCCCCAGTAATTTTAAGATGGCCGCCCCGGAACGGGCGGCCATTTTGTTTTCTTCCGATGATGGCAAAAAGATGGCAGGCACTTTCGTGCCTGCCATCTTTTTATGTTCACTGCTTGCTCTTGATGTACGCGTCGATGGACTTGGCGGCGGACTTGCCCGCCCCCATGGCCAGGATAACGGTGGCCGCTCCGGTGGCGGCGTCGCCGCCGGCAAACACGCCGGGCAGGTTCGTTCTGCCCTCCTCGTCCGCGGCTACGCAACCTTTCCGGGTCTTCTCCAGCCCCTCGGTACCCTTGGTGCTCATGGGGTTGGGCGAGGTGCCCAGGGCCATGATGACCGCGTCCACCTCAAACTGGAACTCGCTGCCCTCCACGGGGACGGGGCGGCGGCGGCCGGAGGCGTCGGGCTCGCCCAGCTCCATGCGGATGCAGGTCATGGATTGGACATGGCCCTTCTCATCCCCCTCGATGGAGATGGGGTTGGTGAGCAGGTCGAAGATGATGCCCTCCTCCTTGGCGTGGTGGACCTCCTCCGCCCGGGCGGGGAGCTCCGCCTCGGAGCGGCGGTAGACGATGTGGACCTCGGCCCCCAGGCGCTTGGCGCACCGGGCGGCGTCCATGGCCACGTTGCCGCCGCCCACCACGGCCACCTTCTGGTTGTGGAGGATGGGGGTGGGGCTGTCCTCCTTGTAGGCCTTCATCAGGTTGATGCGAGTAAGGTACTCGTTGGCGGAGTAGACGCCCACCAGTCCCTCGCCGGGGATCTTCATAAACATGGGCAGGCCGGCGCCGGAGGCGATGAACACCGCCTCATAGCCCCGCTCAAAGAGTTCGGGGATGGTCAGGATCTTGCCGATGACCATGTTCAGCTCGATGTCCACCCCCATCTTCTCCAGGTTGGCCACCTCCCGGGCCACGATGGCCTTGGGGAGACGGAACTCGGGGATGCCGTAAGTAAGCACGCCGCCGGCGGTGTGGAAGGCCTCGAACACGGTGACGTCATAGCCCATGCGGGCCAACTCCCCGGCGCAGGTGAGGCCGGCGGGGCCGGAGCCGATGACGGCCACTTTATGGCCGTTCTTGGGGGCGGTAGCCACGTTGGCGATCCCCTGCTCGGCGGCCCAGTCGGCCACGAAGCGCTCCACCCGGCCGATGGCCACGGGCTCGCCCTTCACGCCCCGGACGCACTTGCCCTCGCACTGGTTCTCCTGGGGGCACACCCGGCCGGAGATGGCGGGCAGGGCGTTGGCGTTGGACAAAATCTCATAGGCGGCGGCGATGTCCCCCTCGGCCACCTTGGCCAGGAAGTCGGGGATGGGGATGCCCACCGGGCAGCCGCTGACACAGGCGGGGTTCTTGCAGTGGATGCACCGCTGAGCCTCGTTCATGGCCTGCTCCAGGGTGTAGCCCTGGGCCACCTCCAGGAAGTTGTGGTTGCGCACCTGGGGGTCCTGCTCGGGCATGGGGGTCTTATTCATCTGCATATTAGCCATTGAGGGCACCTCCTCCCAGACGGCAGAGGTGGTCCTCTCTCGCCTTGGTCTCAAAATCTCTGTAAGTAGCGTTCCGGGCGATCACCTCGTCGAAGTCCACCTGGTGGCCGTCGAAGTCGGGGCCGTCCACGCAGGCGAACTTCACCTCGCCGCCCACGGTGAGGCGGCAGCCGCCGCACATGCCGGTGCCGTCGATCATAATGGGGTTCATGCTCACGGTGGTGGGGATCTCGTATTGCTTGGTCAGCTTGCAGGCAAACTTCATCATCATCAGGGGACCGATGGCGAACACGTGGTCGAACTTCACCCCGCTCTGGATGAGTTCCTCCAGCTTGCCGGTGACGAAGCCGTGATAGCCGTAGGTGCCGTCGTCGGTGCAGATGTGCAGGTCGGTGCAGGCCTGCCCCATCTCCTCCTCCAGGATCACGATATCCTTGGTCTTAAAGCCGCCGATCAGGTCCACCTGGTTGCCGGCCTCGTGCAGGGCCTTGGCCACCGGCAGGGCGATGGCGCAGCCCAGGCCGCCGCCCAGGACGGCCACACGGCCGTAGCCCTCCACGTGGGTGGGCTCCCCCAGGGGGCCCACAAAGTCGTGGAGACAATCTCCCTCCTGAAGCTGGTCCAGAGCCATGGTGGTGGCCCCCACCTTCTGGAAGATGACGGTGATGGTCCCGTTTTCCGTGTCGGCGCTGGAGATGGTCAGCGGAATGCGCTCTCCATCCGCGTCCACCCGCAGAATGATAAACTGACCCGCCTTGGCCTTGGCGGCCACCAGCGGCGCATGGACGGAGATCTGGCTGATCTCCGGCGTCAGCACCTTCTTGTGCACAATTTGATACTGCTGTTTCACGCTTTCTCCTCCTTATAAGTCCAATCAGACATCCCACAGGGCCCGGAATATCGGTTTCCAGCCTCCTGCGGTCCCCCTCCGTCCTTCTCGCTATATCGAAGCGCGGCAGGCCGCGCAGGGATAACTATTTGAAAAATCTTCTCCGGCGGTATCCGCCGTACCGCCCGCTGCGCTTCCGGCGCACCAGGGCCCGCACCAGCAGCACCACCACCGCGATCAGCACCGCCGCCAGCAGCAGGACACCGATGGTGAGCAGGCTGGGGCTCTTGATGAGTTCGATGGGGTTCCAGCTGCTGCTCACGTCTTTACGCCCGTCGGGCCAGGCGTAGGATGTGGGGATGCCGCCGCTCCCAAAGCTCTGGAGATAGGCCGCCAGGGCGTACCACTCCTTCAGTTCGTGCCCGGAGGAATCGTACAGGATATAGTCCTCCAGGTTGGTCACCGGCTGGCCGTTCTCATCCTTCGGCACAATGGAGAGCAGTCCGAAGGAGCGATCCCGCACTGTACTGAGCATCTGGCCGCAGTACAGGCTGGTCACCACCCGGTACAGCTTTCCGCTCTCCGGAGACTGCCCCGTCTGGGAAAGGGATGCCTCCGTCACCTTATTAAAAAACATCCGGTGGGTGTTGAAGGAGTAGTCCACTCCAGACAGGTAGAGCTGGGCCTCCGGCATCAGGGTGGACACGGTGGCGTCCACCTCCAGCACCGCCCGCAGCTCCTTGCCCGTGAGGTAGCAGGAGATCAGCGGAGACCCGGCGGTCCCGTCGGCCCCGGCCCCCACATTCAGCACATCAAAGACCTGGGCCGTGGTGACATTTCCCCGGGGCAGCGGAGCCCGCAGCACCCCGTCCGCTGTGAGGGCGATCAGGGGCTCTCCCTCCGGCAGCCCGGCAATGGTCCGGGCCGCCCAGGCAAAGGAGTCCGCCGTCAGCTCTCCCAGGCCGTTTCCATCCTGAACCCCCGCCTGGGGCAGTGGGAGGAAAAAGTCGCTTCGGGTCAGCACCTGGTCATAGGAGAGGCCATAGGAGCCCAGATAGCCGATGTCCACCTGCTCCTTCCAGTCCCGGGCCAGAGCGGAAATCTCCGGGTCCTCCCCCGCCGTCCCGTCAATGGGGATCAGGCGGTACTCCTCCAGGGTCTTCTCCCCCGCCCCATTCCAGGACAAGGTGATGCTCCCCAGGTTTTCACAGTTGGACCCGGCGGAGACAATGTAGGTGTCCCCCACCACAATGGGTTCCGGCAGGGTGGTGTGGGTATGTCCCGAAACAATCAGGTCGATCTCCGGCACCGCCCGGGCCAGATCCTCATCCTCTGAGGCGGAGGTCTGGCTGGTGCCGCTGTGGGACAGGCAGATGATAAACTCCGCCCCCTGCTCCTCCAGCCGGCTCACACAGCGCTGGGCCGCCTGGGCCGGGTCCTCCAGCACAAAGCTGGAGGTGGGCGCGCTGGCGTGGGCATCCTGACCCATCAGCCCAAAAATGCCGTAGGTCACGCCCCCCCGCTCTAAAAGCAGGTACTCCTGCACCCCATATGCGGCCATGGCGCGCTGGAGGTCCAGGCGGTTCGGGTCGTCCTCCGCCGGGCGGTAGTTGGCCATGACCAGGGCGGGCAGGGCGCCGCCCCCTCTCCCGGCGGCGGTGAGCATCTCGCCGAAGCCCAGCGGTCCGTTGTCAAACTCATGGTTGCCCGCTGTCACCGCGTCATAGCCCATGGCCCCCAGGGTAACCAGCTCCGGGGCGCGGGTGGTGGACAGGGTCTGGACCAGGGAGCCGGAGGAGAAGTCCCCGGCATCCACCGTCAGGGCGTCCGGATGCCCTGCCCGCTCCTCCGTCAGGGCGGCGGCCAGACGGGCAAAACCGCCCCGCTCCTCCCCTCCCTCCTGGACCCTTGGGAAAAAGCAGGAGTGGAGATCATGGGTAAAGAGCACCGTGGCTTCCCCGGCCGACTGTCCTTCCGCCGCCCAAATATTCAGCGGCAGCAGGCCCAACAAAAGTACGGCCGTCAGCAGAATCCTGAAAAAATGGTCTCTGTATCTCATGCCGCCCCTCCTTGCTCCGACGGTTCTTTGGTTCCAGGGTTTATTTTGCCACAAATCCTGCAAATGCGCAAGAGGCGATTGCCGGACGGACCAAAATACTTTCAAAATACCGGCGCGGGAGGCGGTTTTCTCCGCCCCCCGCGCCCAAAATTCACAGCTCCTTGCGGATCTGCCGCAGAGCGTTTTTCTCCAGGCGGGACACCTGGGCCTGGGAGATGCCGATCTCCTCCGACACCTCCATCTGGGTCTTGCTCTGGTAGAAGCGCATGGCCAGGATCTTCTGCTCCCGCTCCGTCAGGTGGGAGACCGCCTCTCTCAGAGCGATATGCTCCAGCCACATCTCGTCGGTGTTCTTGCTGTCCTTCACCTGGTCCATGACACACACCGTGTCCCCGCTGTCGGAGTAGATGGGCTCGTACAGAGAGACCGGGTCCAAGATGGCGTCCAGGGCGAACACCACATCCTCCCGCTTGATGCCCAGGATCTGGGCGATCTCCTCCACCGTGGGTTCCTTTTGATGCTTAGCCATATAGGCCTCTTTGGCCTGGAGCACCTTATAGGCGGTGTCCCGCATGGCCCGGGACACCCGGATGGTGCTGTTGTCCCGGAGATAGCGGCGGATCTCTCCCACGATCATGGGGACCCCGTAGGTGGAGAAGCGCACGTCCAGGTCGGTATTGAAATTGTCAATGGCCTTGATAAGGCCGATGCACCCCACCTGAAACAGGTCGTCCACATTCTCTCCCCGGTTGGAAAACTTGTGGATCACCGACAGCACCAGGCGCAGATTGCCCTGGATCAGCTCCTCCCGGGCCTGCTTGTCCCCCGCCTTTGAGCGGCGGAGCAGCTCCTGGGTCTCCTCATTTTTCAGCACTTTCAGCTTCGCGGTGTTCACGCCGCACAGCTCCACCTTGTTCTGCATGACAAAAACCTCCCGCCCAGGTGATACCGATAGTTCCAGTATCTCCTGGGCGGGTGGTTTCATACTGTTCCAAGGCTTGCAATATTTTTTAACGTCAGACGGACTTCGATTGCTTTTTCATGGCGGCTGCAAGAATAGCGTTTTTCTGGCCTTCCCGGTGCCCCGCCAGCCCGCGTTATGCTTTACACAGTCAACGCAGCTCCTTTTTTTCATCAGACGTGAATGCCATAGAGCAGGATGAACAGCAGCGCAAAGGCCATCCCCAGGCCGGTGAGAATCAGCCCGAACGCCAAAGACTGCACAAAGCCCCCTCCCCGGCGGGGGGCGTCCTCATAGCGGGCAAAGTGCTCGTCGTCCGCCGCCTGCTCCACCGAGGGCTGAGGGGCGTAGCGGCCGCCGGTCAGCCTCCGGACCGCCCCCTCCCAGCACTCCACCCCGCTCTGGTGAATCCGTCCGAACCACCGGGGCAGGGCCTGGAACAGCAGCCGGGGCAGCAGCCGGTCCACCAGAGTGGCCAGCACCACCGCCGTCTTGGCCAGCAGGTCCAGAAGCGGGCGGTACAGCCCGTACTCCAGATTCAGTCCCGGCGGGATGGGGTCGAAATAGCGTTTTTTTCGGACCAGCAGCAGCCGCACCAACAGCACATAGACGATGACGCCGATGGCCAGAGAGATCCCCGCCCCCTCCAGATTCACCGGGGAGAAGTAGTCCACCGGGTGGTCCGGGGCGTGGCCGTGAAGAAAGCCCCGGGTCATGGCGGCAACCGCGTCCATGGTCACGTTGGGCTCCGATCCCAGACGGACCATCACCAGCAGGTAGCAGGCGACAGCGCCCAGGGAGGCGGGGGCGATGTAGTGCTCCCCCCTCCGCCGCCATTTTTTATCCAGCACCTCCTGTGGCAGGGGATTCTTCTCCAGAAACAGGCAGACAAACAGTTTGAGCATATAGGCCAGAGTCAGCCCGCCGCTGAACAGGAACAGCCCCTCCAGAGCGGAGAACAGCAGATCGTACTCCCCCACCAGGGGGATGTACTCCACAATGCTCTCGTGGAGGAGGGTCTTGCTCACATAGCCGTTGAGGGCGGGCACTCCCGCCAGACTGAGCATGGGCAGCCCCATGAGCAGGGCCAGCATGGGCTTTCCCCGGCCATAGCCCCGGATCTCGTTGAGATCAAAGGAGTGGGTGGACAGGTGGATGATCCCCGCCAGGGGAAAGAGCACCATTTTAATGAGGGAGTGGTTCAGAATGTGCAGGATAGTTCCGTCCACCGCCAGGGCATTGTGCTCCCCCAGCAGGCACATCATGGCCGTCCCCACCAGAATAAAGCCGATCTGGGAGATGGAGGAGCAGGCCAAGGTGCGCTTCAGGTCGATGGAGCACACCGCCAGCACCGCCCCCAGCACCATGGTCACCGCCCCGATGGCGGCCAGCAGCAGCCCCCAGGCCCCGTCGTACAGGAAGATGGTGGTGGACAGCACCAGAATGCCGTACACCCCCGTCTTGATGATGATGCCGGAGAGCACCGCCGAGGCTGGGGCGGGGGCCGCCGGGTGTGCGGTGGGCAGCCAGATGTGCAGGGGGAAGGCCCCAGCCTTGGCCCCGAAGCCCACCAGCACCAGCAGGGAGCCCGCCCACAGCAGCGTCCGGTCCTCCACCGCCGCCGCGGCCGCCCCCATCTGGTCCAGGTCCAGGGTGCCCAACTGCCCGTAGAGGAGGAACAGCCCGGCCAATGCCGCCAGGCCGCCGATCACCGCCACCGCCAGATAGGTCTCCCCCGCTTTCAGGGCTTGGTACTCCTCGGTCTGAATCACCAGGACGAAGGAGGTGAAGGACATGACCTCGAAAAACACAAAGGCAGTGAACAGGTCCGCCGACAGGAACACCCCCATGGTGGCTCCCAGGGTGAGCATCCAGAAGAAGTAGAACCGGTTCCGCTTGCGGACATGGACCATATACTCCCGGCAAAACACCGAGGCGGCCAGCCACCCCGCCGCCGTGAGCAGGGCCATCAGGGTGTGGAAGCCCCCCGCCTGGAAGCGGATGCCCAGGGCGCAGAAGCCCTCCACCGCCACCGAGAGCTGGGACAGCTCCGGGTTGGTCCAGATGGTCAGTACCAGCAGCAGCTCCATGGCCGTGGCCGACAGGACAAACATATCCCGGGCCTTCTCCTGCCAGCGGCCCAGCAGAAAGGCGAACAGGCCGGCCAGCATGGGGAAAAACACAGGGAACAGCAGAAATCGGGTCACTCTCTCCCCTCCTTTCCGGTTGATTTGCGCTTATACGCCCAACAGCAGAGAGACGGTGCGCTCCAGAACGCCCGCCCCCAGCCCCAGGACCACCGACCCCACAGACAGCACGGTCAGGGGGACGGTCATCCGCCAGCCGGGGTCCTGCCGGGCCCGCTTGGGCACCCGGACGGTGAGCTGCCGGTTCTGCCGGGGGAAGAAGGCCAGCAAAACGATCTCCATGAGGTATAGGGCGGTGAGCAGGGCGGACACGATGAGGGCCGCCGCCCCCAGATAGCCGATCCACTCCCCCATCCCAACCGCTGCCGTGGCCAGCAGCCACTTGCTGGCAAAGCCCGCCAGGGGCGGCACCCCCATGAGTCCCAGGGAGGCTGTGGCAAAGGTGCCGAACACCACCGGCATGAGCACGCCGCAGCCCTCCACGTCGGGCACAAAGTCCCGGTGGAGCTTGTAGTGGACCGCGCCCACCCCGAAGAACAGGGTGATTTTCAGCACCGCGTGGACCACCATGTGGACCATGCCGGCAATGAGCCCCGCTGTGGTAAGGGTGGCGATCCCCAGGAGGATGTAGGACAGGTTGCTGACGGTGGACCAGGCCAGGCGGCGCTTCAGGTGCTTGGTGCGCAGCGCCTTAGAGGAGGCATAGACGATGGTGAACATGGCCGCCCCCATGGCCAGATACTGGCACCAGCTCTCCCGGAGCAGGTCGGGGCCGAATCCGTACCAGGTGATCCGGGCCACCGCGAACACCCCCGCCTTTACCACCGCCACCGCGTGGAGCAGGGCGGTCACCGGTGTGGGGGCCACCGAGGCCCGCAGCAGCCACTTGTGGCCGGGGAACACCGCCGCCTTGACGCCGAAGCCGAAGAAGCCCAGAATATAGGCCATCCGCAAGGTATTTTCCTTGCTGGCCGTCACCGTCACGCTGCCTCCAAACTGGAAGAACCAGGCCCCGTGTTCGATCATCAGCACCATGGCAATGAAGCCTAGGGCGGCCCCGCACATGGAGTAAGTCAGATACACCCGCCCGGCATACCGGGCCTTGCCGTCCATGTGGTGCATCACCAGGGGCAGGGTGGCCAGGGTGAGCAGCTCATAAAAGAGGTACATGGTCAGCACATTGGCGGAGAAGGCGATGCCCAGAGTCACCCCAAAGCTGATGAGGTAAAAGACAAAGAAGCGGTTCTCGCTCCCCTCCCGGCTCATGTACTCCACCGCGTACAGGCTGGCCAGGGGCCACAGCACCGACACCAGGGCGGCAAAGATACAGGACAGGCCGTCCACCTGGAAGGCGACGGTCAGCTTCTCCCCCATGGACAGGAGCACCAGAGGTTCCTCCCCCCGGAGGGTGAACACCGCCGCCAGGGCGCACACCGCCGTCAGGCAGGCAGACCCCACTACAAAATTCTGCCGGGCCGTCCGGTCCTTAGGCCGCCAAGCGGCCAGGGCTCCCCCCGCCAGCATGGGCAGGGCGATGGCCAACAGCATCCACATGGGCTGATTCCCTCCTCTCCGGTGGATTTTTATTGGGCGGACCGCTGGTCACCACTGGAACATGGGGCCCACGATCCCCTCCATCAGCGGGTCCAGCACCCCGGGGAACATCCCCAACAGCACCACCGCCGCCGTCAGCAGACACAGGGTGATCCACATGAGCCAGGTGTTCTGCTGGCGGACCACCGACTGCTGGTCAAAGTCTTTTCCCGGGAAAAATGCCCGGACCACGATGGGCAGCAGGTACCCCGCCGTCAGCAGGGCGGATACCATCAGCACGCCGATGCCCCAGAAGGCCATGGGACCGGTCTCCGCCGCCAGGGCACCCTCCGCCAAAAACCACTTGCTCACAAAGCCGCCGGTGGGCGGGATGCCCACCAGGGACAGGGAGGCCAGGGTGAAGCACCACATGGTGATGCTGTACGGGCCGCCGATGCCCCGCAGCTGGGACACCTGGGTCAGGTGGGTCTGATAAATGATGGCGCCGGTGGCCATGAACAGGGCGTTCTTGGCGATGGCGTGGAACACCGCCTGATAGATGGCCCCCTCCAGGGCCAGGGGGTGGAAGAGCATCAGCCCGAAGATCACATAGGAGACCTGGCTCACCGTGGAGTAGGCCAGCCGTTTTTTCAGGGTGTCCTCCCGCAGGGCCAGAGAGGAGCCCATGAACACCGTGATGAGGGAGAGCACCAGCACGGCGGTCTGGGCCCAGGAGCCGTCCAGGAAGGGCCAGCCGAACAGGTAGTACACCACCCGGATCAGGGCCAGCACCCCCATCTTGGTGATGAGGCCGGACAGCACCGCCGAGGCGGGGGCGGGCGCCACCGGGTGGGCGATGGGCAGCCAGGCGTGGAGGGGGAACATCCCCGCCTTACATCCAAAGCCGATGGCCATGACAAAAAACACCGCCAGCAGCAGCTCCCGGTCCTCCCCCGCCCGGAGGGCGTCCAGCACCCCCCCGGGGGTAAACAGGTCGGTGGTACAGTAGCCCTGGAGGACGAACAGCCCCAGCAAACCCAGCCCGGCTCCGGCCACTGAGAAGCCCAGATAGCGGTAGGCCGCGTCCAGGGCCTTCCGGGTGCCGATGTGGAGCACCAGGGGGACGGAGAGCAGGGTCATCATCTCGTAAAATAGGTACAGGGTGACCAGATTGCCCGCAAAGCATACCCCCATCATGGCCCCCAGGGTCATCAGGTAGAAGCCGAAGAACCGCTCCCGGTGGCCCTCGTGGTTCATGTACTCAAAGGCGAACACCGCCACCGCCAGCCAGACGGCGCAGATGAGCAGGGAGAACAGCCGCCCCAGGGCGTCCGCCTGGAGCACCAGGCGCACGCCCCCCGCCAGCGTCAGAATCTGGGCGGGCTCCGCTGCCCGCGCCCCCAGGACAGCCACCAGCGCCAGCTGGACAGCCAGGAGGAGAAAGATAACCCGGCGGCGGGTCTTTAACGTATGGATGCCCAGCACCCCCAGCCCGCCTAACAGCGGGAACAGGATGGGCAGCAGCAGCCAGCTTCCCGGCATCTTCTCACCTCCTCACAGTGCAATTTGCCGTTACGTTCAAAACAGGGCGATTCCCTGCCGGAGCAGCTCCCAGACCGGGCCGAAGGCGGTCCCCAGGAACACGTTGCCCGCCAGCAGGACCACCAGGGTCCCCTTCCCCGGCTTGTCGCTCCAGTCCCACACCAGGGGCTGCTCCTCCCCCGCCCGCTTCCGGCCCCAGATGGCCAGGATGGCGGGGATGTAGTACATGGCGTTGAGCACCGAGCTGGCCGCCAGCCCGAACAGGGCGGGGAAGGTCTGCCAGTCGGCCTCCAGGGCGGCCACGGCGATGCAGTATTTGGCGGAAAAGCCCGCCAGCAGGGGCAGTCCGCACAGGGACAGTCCCCCCACGGTAAAGGCCAGCCCGCCCAGAGGGGCCAGCCGGGCCGCACCCCGCAGCTCCCCCCAGTAGTGGCCGCCGGAGGCCCGGATCATCTCCCCAGCCCCCAGGAAAATCATGGACTTGGTCATGGCGTGGGCCAGAATCTGATAGCAAGCGGCGATCAGCCCCTCCGTGCTCCCCAGCCCTAAGGCCAGGAAGATGTAGGAGATCTGGGCGGAGGAGGAGTAGGCGATCATCCGCTTGACCTCCTCCTGCCGCAGGGCGGCCACCGAGGCGAACAGCATCCCCGCCAGTCCCAACAAAAACAGCAGGTCGTCCATGCAGATACTCACCAGCAGGGCCGGGCTGAACACCCGCAGGACCAGCTTTAAAATAATCACCAGATAGCCCTTGAGCACCAGACCGGACAGGATGGCGCTGGAGGCGGTGAAGGTGCTGGCGTGGGCGTCGGGCAGCCAGGCGTGGAAAGGAAACTGGGCGCTCTTGATGGACAGGCCCAGGGTCATCAGCAGGGCGGAGACCACCAGAGGGATGAAGTAGGTCCGGCTCTCCGCCAGGGCGGCCACCGCACCCTCCAGGCTGTCAAAGAGCAGGTGCCCGGTGATGCTGTACAAGATAGAGATTCCCAGCAGAATAAGTCCGGACCCCAGACAGCTGAACATCAGGTACCGGATGGCTGAGAGGATGGAGCGGCCGCTCTCCCGGGCGGCCACGGCGATGCAGGCGGTCACCGCCGCGATCTCTACAAAGACGTAGGCGGTAAACAGATCGTCGGTGTACACCATGGCCAGCAGCGCCCCGTACAGCAGCTGCATGAGTAGGCAGTACCACCCCAGCTGGTCGGAGCGCAGGGACTCCTTCAATTCCCGGGCCCCGCCGGTGAGGGAGAGCACCATCACCAGGCTGAAGGTCAGGGCCAGCGCCGCCTCCAGGGGGCCGGCCCGGAGCATGTTCCCCCACGGGGTGGGAAAGTGGCCCATCTGAAAGGTAAAGCTCTCCCCGGCCAGGCTCAGCTCCGCCAGAAGATAGGCCGAAGCCGCCGCCGCGGCCAGCTGCACCCCCCGCACCAGATTCAGGGCCCAGCCCCCATTGCGGAGCAGAGGGACCAGGATGGCGCTGACCATGGCCAGAAGGATGCTGAGAAACGGGATATTATAGGACAAGGACAACGGCTTTCCCCCTCTCTCCTTGCAACAGGTCTCAGTGACCGCTCTTTTCCCCGCCCTCCCGGGCCAGCATGAGGATCACATCCAGATTCAAACTGTGGTACTTCCGGTACAGGCGGTGGGTGAGGGCCAGAAACAGGGCCGTGGTGCTCACCGCCACCACAATGCCCGTGAGCACCAGCCCGCCGGGCACCGGGTTGACGTAGGCCGCCGCCGCCGCTCCCGGCTCCACCATGGGGGCCTTCCCCCCGTCCACATAGCCCATGGCCGCCAGGAACAGGAAGACCGCCGTATCCATCAGGTTCATGCCGATGATCTTTTTGATGAGATTGGGGTGCAGGAACAGGGTGACGAAGCCGATGCTGAACAGCACCACCGCCGCCACATAGTACCGCTGCTGCAGCAGCGCCTCGATCATTCCGTCTCCTCCTCTCCCGACAAAAACAGGATATAAAAGGTGTACATGGTACAGGCCACGATGATTCCAACGCAGATATTCAGGGGCAGGATCAGCCCGCCGCTGAGCAGCTCCCCCGGCGTCCCCTTGGGCACGTCCCAGCCCACATGGTTGCCCCCGGTGAAGAAGGAGTACCCCTTCATCACCCCATAGGCCAGCAGGCAGACCGCTGTCAGAACCGTGGTCCGGCGGCTGGGCAGCAGCTGCTCCATCCGCTCCTCCCCCAGCACCAGAGAGGCCAGGATCAATCCGGCCCCCAGCACCGCGCCCCCGGAGAAGCCTCCCCCGGGGCTCAGGTGTCCGTTGAGCACCACATAGATTCCAAAGAGGAGGATCACCGGCAGCAGGGACCGCCCCAGCAGGCTGGTGAGCTGGTCGGGCCCCCGGAAGGTGCGCAGATGCCGTCTAGGGCTGTTCAGCAGCAGAATAGTGCTGGAGGCCGCGGCAAAGAGCACCGCCGACTCCCCGAAGGTGTCGAAGGCCCGGTAGTCCAGAATCATTCCGGTGACCGCGTTCACCGCCCCGGTCTCCTCCGCCCCCTGCTCCAGGTAGCGCTCCGACACCTCATTGAGGGCGGGGGCGGACGGGTCGCCGAAGGCGGGCAGCTCCAGGGCCACCACCAGAAAGACCGCCGCCAGCACCAGCGTCACCGCCGCGCTGAGGGCCCAGTACAGTTTGATCTGCTTTTTCAGCCGGCCGGGGCGGTGTCTGAGGGGCTCCTGCCCCGCCAGATCCGGCGGGACCGGGTCCGGGCTGTGGGGCGCCGGGGCGGTGTCCGGGATCAGCCCCTTGGCCCTCCGTTCCTTCCAGCGCATGAGGCGGTAGGCCCCGAAGTCCATCTCCCCGTGGGCGTCCATGTACTCCAGATACTCCTGGAACTCCTGCCGGGCCGGGTCCTCGGGCCCCTCGGGGCCGTCGGCCTCCTCCCCGCCGGCCCAGCGGAGAAAGCGCTCATACAAGCTCTCTCTGGTGGGATCAGTCTTCATCCCGCTCCATCCCCTTCAATCCGTTGATCTTCCGCAGGGTGAGGAAAAACAGCAGGGTGGTCACCCCGGCCCCCACCGCCGCCTCGGTCACCGCCAGGTCGGGGGACTCCAGCAGAAACCACAATAGGGACATCACCGCCGAATAGGCCATAAAAATGATCACCGACGACACCAGCCGCCTGCACAGGATGGCGGCGACGGCGCAGAAGATCAAAAAGGCCAGCAGCAGCACCTCCAGCAAAACCGTCACAGCTCCTGTTCCCCCTCTCCCGGCAGCTGGTCCGGGTCCAGCTCCAGCCCGGTCAGCACCTCCATGCGGGCGATCAGGTGGGCGGCCACCGGGTTCACCGTCCACAAAATCACCGCCGCCAGGATCAGCTTGGCGGAGTGGACCGTGAACCCGCACAGCACCAGCAGTCCCGCCGTAATCAGAAACAGACCCAGGGTGTCGGCCAGGGCGCTGGCCTGGAGCAGGTCCAGGGTCCGCCGGAAGCGGAACAGCCCCACGGCGGCGATCACCACCACCAGCACGCCCAGCGCCAGCAGAAGCGCTCCAATTCCTGTCCGCAGCGTCACGACTTCTTCCCCCTTCTCCTCTCCCGGTGGCGGCGCACCGAGATGCGGCTGAGCACCGCCACCGCCAGCAGATTCAGCAGTCCGTACAGAATGGCCACATCCACCAGATAGGACGCGCCCAGCACATAGGACAGGATGCACACCATCAGCACCACCACGGTGCAGATCAAATTGAGGGCCGCCAGCCGGTCGGTGTACCGGGGACCCCGCACCGCCCGGATCAGGCAGAGAAGCATCACCGCCGTGAGGATGCACAGCAGCACAATCAGCACGTCCCGCAGGACCGGCGTACATTCCGCCATCTCACTTCTCCTCCCAACGGCGCAGTTTTTGGACGAAGCCGCACTCCGACAGCCCCGCGGCAAATTCCTGATCCATGGCATAGACGCACAGCCGCCCGTTTTTCAGGGAGACCGTGATGGTCCCCGGGGTCAGGGTGATGGAGTTGGCCAGCAGCATCTGGTGCCCCGGCTCCCCCAGGCCGGACTGGAACCAGGTGAGCTTGGGCGCCCCCTTCCGCCGTTTTGGGAATAGAATCCGGCCTATCACCTGGAGGTTGGCCTGCAAAATTTCCCAGGCCAGATAGAGGATATAAAAAACCGCCCTGGAGAAGCGGTCGATCCGGCCTGCTCCACCCAGGGGCGGCAGCTGTAATAGACGGTAGGAGGCCCAGGCCAAGACAGCCGAAATCACCACTCCGGCCGCAATCACCTGCAGATTCAGGCTCCCGTTGAGTACGATCCACACCAAAAGCAGCAGAACAAACAAGGGCCTCGCTCCTCCTCACAGGGTGCTCCGCGCATCAGAATCCAGAGACGCGGGCCTTTTCTTAACGAAGTTATTATATCAGGCGCATTTGTAGAATGCAAGTGAAATGCAATTTTTTCATCCCAATGATTCTTTTTCTGACTGACAAAAATATTTTGTGGAGGCGCTCTCCGGCCCAATGAAAAGCGGACCGCGCCCCCTGCTCTGAGCGGCGCGGTCCGTGTTTATGATTATGCCTGTTTCTGCTGCTCCGCCTGGCGCAGCAGCTCCTCGGCGCTCTCCAGCAGGGAGGGCGTGATGGAGGCCCCTCCAATGAGGCGGGCCAGCTCCTCCCGCCGCTGGGAGCGGTCCAGCCGCTCCAGCCGGGTGTAGGTGCGCCCCTCCCGCTCCCCCTTCTGGACGGAGAAGTGGGTGTCCGCCATGGCGGCAATCTGGGGCAGGTGGGTGACGCACAGCACCTGCTTGCCCCGGGCCACCTGGGCCATCTTCTCGGCCACCTTCTGGGCGGCCCGGCCGGACACGCCGGTGTCCACCTCGTCAAAGACCAGGGTGCCGATCTGGTCCCCCTCGGCCAGCACATTTTTCAGGGCCAGCATGATCCGGGCCAGCTCGCCGCCGGAGGCCACCTTCTGGATGGGCTTCAGGGCCTCCCCCAGGTTGGCGGACATGAGGAACTGCACCTCGTCCAGGCCGGTCTCGTCCATCCCGGCCTCGCCCCCCTTGGGGGTGAACTCCGTCTGGAACTGGACCTTGGGCATGTCCAGCTGGCGCAGCTCCTCCTGGACCCGCGCCTGGAGGGCCCCGGCGGCCTCCCGCCGGGCCTGGGACAGGGCCTCGCCCCGGCGCGCGGCCTCCTTTTGGGCCTTCTTTAAATCCTTCTCCAGCCGGGCCAGGGTGTCGTCGGCGTACTGGATCTGGTCCAGCTCCTTCCGGCACCGTTCCAGATAGGAGAGCATGTCCTCCACCGTAGGGCCGTACTTCTTCCGCAGGCGGTAGAGCAGGTCCAGCCGCTCCTCCACCTGATCCAGCTCCCCGGGGGAGAAGTCGAAGGAGCGGCTCAGGTCCCGCAGGGTGTCCGCCGCGTCGTCGGCGGCGCACCGCAGGGCGGTGAGCTTTTCGGACAGCTCAGAGAGCTCCGGGCTGATGGAGGACACCCCCTGGACCTCCCCCTCCGCCTGGGCAATGAGGGAGCAGGCCCCGTCCCGGTCCTCGTCCCCGGATAGGGCAAACTCCGCACTCTGGACCGCCTCCATGAGCCTGCCCGCGCTGCGCAGCAGGGTCCGCCGGGCGGAGAGCTCCTCGTCCTCCCCGGCCTTCAGCTGGGCCCGCTCCAGCTCCTGAATCTGATAGTTCAGGGTGTCCACCCGGCGGGAGCGCTCCGCCTCGTCCATCTGGAGCTTGTCCATCTCCCGGCGGATGTCGTGCCACTTGCGGTAGGCCTCCTGGTAGGACTCCAGCAGCGGCTGGCACCCGCCGAACTGGTCCAGATAGCCCAGGTGGCTGGCCGGGTCCAGGAGCTGCTGGCCGTCATGCTGGCCGTGGATGTTCAGCAGCTGCCGCCCCAGCTCCCGCAGCTGGGCCACCGTCACCAGCTTCCCGTCGATGCGGCACACGTTCCGCCCGTCTCCCTGGAGCTCCCGCTGGAGGAGCAGCTCCTCCTCCCCGGTGGGGAAGCCGTTCTCCTCCAGCCAGGGCAGGGTGGGCACCTGGGTGAACACCGCCGTCACCAGGGCGGACTTGGCCCCGGTGCGGATGAGCTCCCGGCTGGTGCGCTCCCCCAGCACCGCGCCGATGGAGTCGATGACGATGGATTTGCCCGCCCCCGTCTCGCCGGTGAGCACGTTGAAGCCCGGCTCGAACCGGATGTCCGCCGACTGGATGAGGGCAATATTTTCAATGTGAAGCAGGGAAAGCAAAGCTGTACTCCTCCTCTCTCCCGGTCACTTCAGAAGCTTGTGGACCTCCTGGTTGAAGCGCTCCGCCGCGTCGTTGTCCCGCATGATGAGGATGCCCGTGTCGTCTCCGGCCAGGCTGCCCACCATGCCTGGAATCTCCATGCTGTCCAGGGCGGAGCAGGCCGCCGAGGCCAGTCCGGGCATGGTCCGCACCACCACGATGTTCTGGGCCCGGTCCACCGAGGTGACGCCCTCCTTGAAGATGTTCCGCAGACGGGCATCCGAGTCGGCCAGCCCCTTCCGCTCAGAGGAGGCGTAGCGGTAGCCGCCGCCGGAGAGCTCCTTCACCAGCCGCAGCTCCTTAATGTCCCGGGAAATGGTGGCCTGGGTGGCGGAAAAGCCCCGGGCCTTCAGCTCGTCCAGCAGCTGCTCCTGGGTCTCCACATCCACCGCCTGAATGATATTTAAGATCTCCGCCTGACGCGCGCGCTTCATGGGGCGTATCCTCCTAACTTTTGATTGATGATCTCATAAAAACTCCGGCCGGACAGCTGCACCAGCTGGGTCTTGTGCTGGGACCGGGTGATCTCTACCCGTTCGCCGCCTGTCAAGCGGATTGCCTTGCCGCCATCCACCGACAGATACAGGTGCTTCCGATTTCCCCGGGGCAGCTGAACCACCACCCGGCGGTTCGGTTCCAGCACCAGGGCCCGGGCGGCCAGCTGGTGGGCGCACACCGGCGTGACGATCAGGCACTGGGACGAGGGCTCCACAATGGGCCCCCCCGCCGACATGGAGTAGGCGGTGGAGCCGGTGGGGGTGGCCACGATCACCCCGTCCCCCATGATCCGCTGGACCAGGGTCTGGTCGGCCCAGACCTCCACCTCGGCCACCCGGGCCATGGACCCCTTGGAGAACACCGCGTCGTTGAGGGCCAGATCCTGGCTCACCGGCCGCCCGCCCCGGAACACCCGCACGTCCAGCATCATCCGCTCCTCGGTGACGAAGTGCCCCTGAGCCAGGGGGACCAGCAGGGAGAGCTCGGTGCGCTCCAGCTCGGCCATAAAGCCCACGCTGCCCATGTTCACCCCCAGGATGGGCACCCCGTGGAGGGTGGCGTCCCGGGCGGCGTGGAGGATGGTCCCGTCCCCGCCGAAGCAAACCAACAGGTCGGCCCGGGGCAGCTCCTCCTCCAGCTGGTGGAGGGAGAGGTTCCGTGGCAGGTCCAGCCGGTCCCCCTTTTTGGGAACGAAGGGGAGGCACAGCACCGTCTCCGCCCCCGCCTTCCGCAGAATCCTGTCGGCCTCCAGGGCGGTGCGCAGCCCCTTGTCCCGGTATGGATTGGAGCTTAAAATGATCCTCATGCCCTGTCCCCCTTGTCCAGCTCGTGGGAGGCCTCCACCAGCGCCTTCAAGTCGCCGCCGTAGGCCGGCCCAGGCTGGGTGGACAGATAGCCCAGGTACTCGATGTTGCCCTCCGGCCCGCGGATAGGAGAAAAGGTAATATCCTTTACAGTAAATCCACCGTGGGCGGCGTGTTCCAGGAAGTGCTCCAACACCTCCAGGTGGACCGACGCATCCCGGACCACACCCTTCTTGCCCACCTTGTCCTTTCCGGCCTCGAACTGGGGCTTGATGAGACAGACCCCCTCGCCCCCTTCCCTCATCAGGGGGCGCACCGCCGGGAAGATCAGGTTCAGGGAGATGAAGGATACGTCCACCGAAAAGAAGTCCAGGGGCTCCGGGATTTGCTCCCGGGTGAGGTAGCGGGCGTTGGTGCGCTCCATGCACACCACCTTGGGGTGGGTGCGCAGGCGGTAGTCCAGCTGGTTGTAGCCCACATCCACCGCATACACCTTCTCCGCTCCGTTCTGGAGCATGCAGTCGGTGAAGCCGCCGGTGGAGGCCCCGATGTCGGCGCACACCGCCCCCTCCAGCCGGATGGGCCACAGCTCCATGGCCTTCTCCAGCTTCAGGCCCCCCCGGCTCACGTAGGCCAGGGTCTTGCCCCGGACCTCAATGGCCGCGTCCTCCGCCACAGGGGCGCCCGCCTTGTCCACCTTCTGTCCGTTCACATAGACCTGTCCCGCCATAATGACGGCCTGGGCCTTCTGGCGGCTCTCCGCGAGCCCCCGCTCCACCATGGCCACATCCAGCCTCTTTTTACTGCTCACGGCCCAGCACCTCCATGGCCCGGAGGAACAGGCTGTCCCGGTCCAGGCCCAAACTTTTTTTCAGCAGATCCACCGCCCCGTGGGTCACATAGCCCCGTCCGCAGCTGACCAGGGCGGTCCGGGCCTGGACGCCCGCCGCCTCCAGAGCTGCCAGCGTCCGCACGCCCACACTCCCCTGTTCCACGCACTCCTCGGCCACCAGGAGATGGCCGGTCCTGCGGACAGACTTCAAAACAGCAGATGTGTCAAGGGGGGTAATGATATTCCACTTGATGACTTCGGCCTGGATTCCCGCCTGGGCCAGCCGGTCGGCCGCCCCCAGCAGTTCGTTGATCTCCGTGCCGTAACCCGCCAGCGTAATGTCGGTTCCGGCACGGAGGACCACCACCGGCTCCGGCCCCGAGTCCCCCCGGAACTCCCCCTGGCCGCCCCGGGGGTAGCGCACCGCCACAGGCCCGGAGACCCGGCACACCGCCTCCTCCAGCATCCGGTCCAGCTCCGCGAAGCTGGCCGGGGCGTAGACGGTGATGCCAGGGATGCTGTCCAGATAGGCCACGTCGAACACCCCGTGGTGGGTCTCTCCGTCCTCTCCCACCAGGCCGGCCCGGTCCACCGCCAGCACCACATGGAGGCGGTCGATGGCCATGTCGTGGAGGAGCATGTCATAGCTGCGCTGCAAAAAGGTGGAGTACACCGCAAAGACAGGCACCGCCCCCTGCTTGGCCATGCCGGCGGCCATAGAGACGGCGCAGCCCTCGGCGATCCCCACATCGAAGAACCGCCCGGGATAGGCCTGAGCGAAGCTGTCCAGTCCGGTCCCCCCCACCATGGCCGCAGTGAGGGCGCAGATGCGGGGATCATTCCGGGCCAGCCGCACCATGGTCCGGCCAAAGACGCTGGAGAAGTTCTCCCCAGATGCTTTTTTCGGCTTCCCTGTCTCGGGATGGAAGGGGGACACGCCATGGAAGGCGTCCGGGTTTCGCTCCGCAGGGGCAAAGCCTTTTCCCTTTACAGTTCTTACATGGAGCAGGACCGGCTCCTTCAGGCTGACGGCGTAGCGGAGAATTTTGGTCAGATAGGCCACGTCGTGACCGTCCACCGGCCCCAGGTAGGTGAAGCCCATGTTTTCAAACATGCTGCAGGGCAGAATGCTCTGCTTCAGGGCCTTCTTTACGCTGTGGGTCACCCGGTAGAGCTTCCGCCCCAGCCAGAAGGAGCCCATCACCTTCCGGTATCCCTGCTTGAAGCTCAGGTACTGGGGCTTGAGCCGCTGGCTGGCCAGATGCTGGGCCACCGCCCCCACGTTCTGGGCGATGGACATGCCGTTGTCATTGAGGATGACCAGCAGCTGTCCCCGGTACTGTCCCCCGTTGGACAGGCCCTCATAGGCCAGGCCGCCGGTGAGGGCCCCGTCCCCGATGAGGGCGGCCACGGTGTTGTCCTCCCCCATCACATCCCGGGCCTGGGCCATCCCCAGGGCCACCGCCACCGAGTTGGAGGCGTGTCCGGCAATAAAGGCGTCATGGATGCTCTCGCTGGGCTTCGGAAATCCGGCGATGCCTCCGAACTGCCGCAGAGTGGTCATCTGCTCCCGCCGCCCGGTGAGCATTTTGTGGAGGTAGCACTGGTGCCCCACATCGAATACCAGCCGGTCCCGGCTGGTGTCCAGCACCCGGTGCAGGGCCACCGTCAGCTCCACCGCCCCCAGGTTGGAGGCCAGATGTCCCCCTGTCTGGGATACGTCCCGGATCAGCTCCTCCCGAAGCGTCCGGCACAGCTCCGCCGCCTCCTGGTCACTGACCGCCCCCAGGATGGGACTGCGTTTTGTTTTCTCCAACTGTTCCTGCAAGAAAATCCCTCACATCTCTAAAGGCTCCCGGTCCCCCAGCCGGTTCACCAGATCATCGGCCCAACCAGTCCAATGGCGGTGCCCAGCAGGGCCCCCATAATCACCTGAGGCAGGGTGTGCCCCAGGTGCTCATTGAGCTTCTTCCCCTGAAATTCCTCCGGGAGGTCAGCCCAGTGCTCCCGGACATAGTTGAGCACCTTGGCCTGCTCCCCCGCCGCCCTTCGCACATTGCAGGCGTCGTACATCACCACCAGGGCCACCGCCGCAGACAGGGAAAACAGAGGGTCCCGCCAGCCGCAGATCTGGCCGATAGAGGCGGTGGCAGCACAGATGAAGGCGGAGTGGGAGGAGGGCATGTTTCCGCTTCCCACCATACGCTTCAGGTCCAGACTGCGGTTGACCACCAGATTGATCAGGGTCTTCAGCAGCTGAGCGATAAACCAGGCAAAAATAGCCAGATCCAAGGTCAGATTTCCTGTTAAAAAGCCGGCGTGATCCATTGTGTCCTCCCTTCGGCGTGCTGTCTCATTTTCTCCGCTGGGCCAGGCTCTGTGCCAGCTGGATCAGAAACTCCGGCTGGTCAAACCCTTCCAAAGCCGCCTCCGCCTGATCGGTGAGCCTGTGCACCAAAGCATGGCTCTCCTCCAGGCCCAGAGCGGTGACAAAGGTGCTCTTTTCATTGACCCGGTCAGATCCGGTGGGCTTCCCCAGCTCCTCCGCCGTCCCTGTCACATCCAGAATGTCGTCCTGGATCTGAAAAGCCCGGCCCAGGCACTGGGCATAGATCCGCACCGCCGCCCGCTGTTCCGCCGTTCCGCCGGCGGCGATACAGCCCAGCTCTGCCGCTGCGGAGATGAGCGCTCCGGTTTTCAGGCTCTGGAGGCGCTCCAGCTCCTTTCGGGTGAGGGCTCGGCCCTCTCCGGCCATGTCCAGGGCCTGCCCCCCTACCATGCCCTCGGGTCCCGCCTCCTTGGCCAGGCAGGCGACCGCCTCCACCACCCGCTCCGCCGGGAGGCCGGCTTCGGCCAGAGCCTGGAAAGCGGCGGTGAGCAGTCCATCCCCCGCCAGGATGGCGGTGGCCTCTCCGTAGACTTTATGGTTGGTGGGCCGCCCCCGGCGCAGGTCGTCGTCGTCCATAGCGGGCAGGTCGTCATGGATCAGGGAGTAGGTGTGGACCATCTCCACTCCGCAGGCAAAGTCCAGGGCTTCCTCCGGGTCTCCGCCGCACAGGCGGCAGCACTCCAGGGTGAGCACCGGCCGGATGCGCTTGCCCCCCGCCAGGAGGGAGTACTCCATGGCCTCAGTCAAATCGGCATACCGGGCGCTGTCCTGAAACCTGGCGTGGAGGGCGGCCTCCACCGCGCTCTGGTCCTGTTTCAACTGCGTCTCAAACTGTTCCCAGTCCATCTCGGTCACTCCTCCCCCTGGAAGGGCTGCTCCTGGGGCTGGCCGTCTGGGCCGGCGGTGAGCAGCTTCACCTTCTGCTCCGCCTCGTCCAGCTGGGCCGAGCAGGTCCGCAGGATGGCAGCCCCCTCCTCAAAGAGGGCCATGGCCTGCTCCAGGGGGGCGTCGCCCCGCTCCAGCAGGCCAACGATCTCCTCCAGGCGGGCCATGGACTGTTCAAAGGTCAGTTTCTTCTTGGTGGGCATGGGGCCACATCCTTTCTTGGATTCTTCTCGTTTCTGAGGGGGATTTCGCCGCCTGCGGGCGGCGAGTTTCTTTCCCAGCGATGGGAAAGAAACCAATGGCCCAGGCCACCCTCTCTTGCCCCTTCGGGGCAATTCACCTTGAGGATCGCCGGGGGACGGCTCAGGATGGGCACTAACGTGCCCATATTCGCCTTACCCCCGGTCCCCCGTTACGGGGGACGCCCTCCTGAAAAGTTCAGCAAAGTTTTCGGCGCGCAAAATCTGAGTGATGGGTCTGAATTCCCGCCGGGCCACTGGGCCCTGGGTGTGCAAAAATTGCCGCTGGTGCGGTTCAATTTCTGCGCCTGGCTTTGACGAGCCAACGCTCCCGGTGCGAATCCTGGCGGGCCGGTCTGGGACCGGCCCCTACAAGGAAAACGAAGCCGTTTTGTATCCGCCGTAGGGGCGGGTCCAAGACCCGCCCGTAAAGCTTTCCCCTTTGGGGAAGTCCGATTCCCCCTGTCAGGGGGAAATAGCTGAAGGCCAAAAGGGGAAGGGGGGTGGCCAAAGGCCAGACGGATGAGGGGAGCGCTCCCGGTTATAAGGGCGGTCCGTCTAAACCGTAGGAGCGGCCCCATGTGGCCGCCCGCTCTCTGCGAGATGCTCTGTAGGGTGCAGCCTCCCGGACGCGCCGCGGGGGAGATACACGGAGCCGCCCGGCTCTGCGGTTGAAAATTGAATATGGATTTTTTGGCAGCACAAAAAGCGGGCGTCACGCTCCCAGTGCCGGAGCAAATCGGCACATAGTACTGGCAACGCGCGGGACCATGCGTTGGGTTCGACTCCCAAGTTATGTTTATGTCCGGTATCGTTACATGGGTACTGTTACATATGACGTTTATCACCGGGCGCCGGTTTTGTGCGGGTGGGTTTGGGGTTAAAATGTCTTCCCCTGGGGGAAGGCTGATTCCCCCTGTCAGGGGGAAATGGCGACCAAAGGGAGCCAAAAGGGGTAGGGAGTCCCAGTGCGCACACTGGGACGGATGAGGGGGAGCAGTTTTTAAATGGCCCATAATTTCCTGCTTCAAGAATATGCTCGAAAATTAAGGAAAAATGCGACCGAAGAAGAAAATCTGCTTTGGTATCAATTTTTGCGCACGTATCCGATTCAGTTCCGGCGGCAAAAAGTCATTGGCCGATATATTGTTGATTTCTTTTGCTCAGAGGCACGGCTGATTGTAGAAGTGGACGGAGGACAGCATTTTGAAGACTCCGGACGCATCTCAGATGCAGAACGCACGGAATATCTGGAACAGATGCGAGGGTTTCAGGTACTTCGTTTTACAAATTTGGAAATCAAGTATCAGTTTACAGAAGTTTGTTCGGTCATTGATCGGAAAGTACAGCAGAACGTCCCCTCATCAGTCTCGCTTCGCTCGACAGCTTCCCCCCAAGGGGAAGCTTTAGGAGAGCACCTTCCCCTTGGGGGGAAGGTGCCCCCGAAGGGGGCGGATGAGGGGGCGGGACAGA
>OOBN01000362.1_pt1 | contig 46095 bp, 38 predicted proteins | sample 1671091 | NCBI WGS metagenome assembly OOBN01 (sample SAMN06348121, study PRJEB24527) | human gut metagenome | biome: human gut; feature: ankylosing spondylitis patient; material: feces | host: Homo sapiens | place: China | collected 2015-10 | reverse complement strand
GAGATTCAAGTGTGACTGGAGTTCAGACGTGGCTCTTCCGATCTCTCTCGCCGAAGGTCAGGCCGTTGTTCTTTACCCATGCGTAATATATGTATATGAACGGGTAGTGAACCATATAGAGCGGATATGATATGTCTCCCAGGAACTTGCACACTCGCGTAGTGAAGGCGTCGGTAGTCTTTCCCGAAGCTCCGATCCACACTATTACGGGGAAGGCCACCAGAAAACATAACGAATCGTAGAGACCGTTCTGCCACAAGCGCTCGCTTCCGCCCAGACGCGGCACGGCCGAGAGTATCACGATAGCCGCTGCCCCGATCCAGAAGGCGCCGCGCACATGCCGCGGACGGAACAGACGCGAAAGCAACAGTCCCATCGGGAAGGCATACAGCAGACGCAGCATGCCGCCCACGATATTGTCGCCCGTCATCGAGAAACCCACGCACACATCCCCCAGCGGCCCCCACATGGCGAATGCCGCGAGCGAGCATCCCGCCACGGCGACCAGTGCGCCGAGCGCACGCGTCGGCAGCAGGCGCAGCACGAAAGCGTAGAGTATGTTGCCTATGTATTCGAACAGCAGCGACCAGCTCGGGCCATTCAGCGGGTACATCTCCCCCACGCCGCGCACCTCCATCGAGATCGGCGCGGGCAGCAACAAGGCGTTCATCAGTGTAGCCACGGCCAACGCCCCGAGGGTGATCTTCGAGACATCCCACACGGGGCACCCTTGGGTGTAGAATACCGCCGCCCCGATCAAAGCACCGAACACAACCATCGGATGCAGACGTATGAATCGCCTTTTAAGAAACTCCCCCACACCCATACGCCCCCAACGGTCATCATAGGCGTAGCCGACGACAAAGCCCGAAAGTATGAAGAAGAAATCGACGGCCAGATAACCGTGATTGATACGCTGGTCGAGGTGGCTCGTGGCGAACGCTTCGAAGAGGTGAAAACATACCACCGTCAGGGCCGCCACGCCGCGCAGGCCGTCGAGGATCTCGTAATGCTGCTTGGTGTCGGCGAACGCCGCCGCCGATACTCTGTTTGGTTCCATTGTACAAAAGTTGTGGCTGCGGCGGGCTGACGTACGCCCCTGCCGCACCCCGTGACCTACAAAGATACAAAAAAGGAGAAACAAGCCAACTATAAGACTTTAGTAATTCCTCCCCCACCCACATTTATTAATACCAAGGGATACAATATAAAAAAAATTTGCAATTTTGTTATGCGCCACAACAGCAACAGTCGGCAACAGGCCCAAGAGCCTTGCACGTTTCGTTCAATGTCGTTATATTTGTGACGACATACTTAACACGGAAAGTGTTGCTTGTTCTCGAATTGCGAACGTAGGAAATTCGAATGAGGAGAGAAGAGCAGACATCTTGCCGCGTCATATCCGTATTTGGGATATCGGCGTGGGGCTGTTGCTTATTTTATCCTCAAGGTTTCCTACGACCTGCAATTCAAAAATAAGTATTCGGCACCACACTTGAACCGAATAACATTCTATATCTTTCTGATTATCAAATTATACATTCAATACTCATTGTAATTTGATACCGCAAAGTTCCCGTCTAAAACGAAATCATATTAATAATTTGCTCCATTACATAGCTTATAGATATCTTGTTATCCGAGTATTATTAAATCCCAAGTATTAGGTATTGTCCGACAATTTCAAGCCTTGTACCTTTGCAAAAAATTAAAAACAGACATTGTTCACTATAAATGCAAGTGCTGAAAGAGGACATAAGGGGTCGGATATTGACGATTGCCAGACAGCAATTCGAGAAGAAAGGCTATTCTAAGACATCCATGCGTGAAGTGGCGGAATTGGCTGGAGTTGGTGTCGGAAACATCTACAACTACTTCACGAACAAAGATGAATTGTTCCATGAAGTTGTCCGTCCTGTCTTGTGCGCTTTGGAAGCCATGCTGCAAGAACACCACGGCATACGGGGCGAAGATATTATGATGATGCGGTCGGAAAAATACCTGAAATCCTGCATTGACGAATATGTTTCGCTTATAGACAAACACCGTTCGCTAATGGAAATTCTGTTGTTCCGTGCGCAAGGTTCTTCATTGGAACGCTTCCGTGAGAATTATACCGACCGTTCCACGGAATTGGTTAAGGCGTGGTTCGCGTCCATGCAGCGGAAACATCCCGAAATCAATACGGCTGTGTCCGATTTTATCATTCATTTGCATACGGTATGGATGTTCACGATGTTCGAGGAGCTATTGATGCATTCCGTACCCCGGCAAGAGATGGAGGCTATTTTGCACGATTATATCCTGTTTGAAATCCAAGGTTGGAGGGCTATTATCAAGATATGAGATACAGACAACGTACATACGAACATTCAACCGCATCAGAACGGTTGGCAAGGAGGAAATCTTCACGGAGGTTTCCTCCTTTTTTATGAACAATTCTGAATATCGTTCACTATTAAATATCCCAAAATATGAAACAGAAATACGAGTTTAAGAGCATTGTAGCGGAAACATTGCTTATTCCGCTATACATGAGAGCCAAAGAAAGCCGCCGGAATAATCCCATTCTATATGACAAGGCTGCGGAATGGCTGGCGGACAGTTTGGAATACGATTATTCCCAGTTCGACGGGGCAAAGTTGAGCGAAGTGGGATGCGTGGTGCGTGGATGGTATTTTGACTGCGCTGTGCGCCGATTTATTAAGACACATTCGCATCCGGTCGTGGTCAATGTAGGATGTGGACTGGATACCCGTTTCCAGCGTATCGGAAGTCAGAAAGCAGTCTTTTATGATTTGGATTTGCCTGAGGTCATTGCTCTACGCCGGGAATTGATACCCGAACAGCCGGACAATGTCTATATTGAAGCGTCTTTGTTGGAGACCGACTGGATGGATGACTTGCGTCGGAAGCATCCCGATGCAGAATTTATCTTCATCGTGGAGGGGGTACTGATGTACTTCTACGAGAAGCAAGTAAAAGCCTTCCTGCATCACGTGGCAAGCCGTTTCGGGGGAGGTGAATTGTGGTTTGACGTGTGCGGCACGATAATGAGCCGACATGGTGTGAAGCCCGATTCGCTCCGCAAGCACGAGGCTCAAATCCGTTCCGGCATAAGCAACGGGTATGTAGTGGAACAATGGGAACCGTCTTTAAAGCTCATTGAACAGGCTAACTATATGAAGTTCTTCCGTTCACGCTGGGGATTCTTCTTCGGGCAGATATTGGGGCGCATCCCTTGGCTCTGCTACAAATTCAGTTCATTGCTCGGATATAAAATCACATCAAAATAGCGTAATAACAATGGAAAAGTCAAAAAAGAAAAAAGGTTTGTCCCGTCTGTTCGAGATAGCGGGACAAAGGAAAGGCCTGCTTATATTGGCAGGTCTGCTGTCGGCTGGCAGCGCGGTGTGTATGCTTGTGCCTTATTGGGCAGTTTATGAAATTTTGAAAGAGTTGCTGTCGAATGGCTCCAATCTTTCCGCTTTGGACGGAACGGACATGATGCGTTGGGGATGGATTGCATTTGGAGGGCTTGTTGGCGGATTGATATTGCTCTATGCCGCCCTGATGTCCTCACATGTGGCTGCATTCCGTATCTTGTATGGGTTGCGTGTCCGTCTGTCTGAACATATCGGCAAACTGCCTTTGGGATATTTGAACAATACCTCTACGGGAGCCATCAAGAAAACAATGGACCAGAATATCGAGAAAATAGAGGGCTTCATCGCCCATACCATTCCGGATTTGGTCAATGTAATGGCAACGGTAGTGGTAATGCTGGTCATCTTTTTCTCGCTGGATGTGTGGCTGACAGTCGTGTGCCTGGCCGTTGTGGTGCTTAGCTTATTCCTGCAATTTTCCAATTTCATGGGAAAAAGGGCAAGGGAGTTCATGGGTATCTACTACGATGCACAGGAAAAAATGAGCGCATCAGCTGTGCAGTATGTACGGGGAATGCCCGTCGTCAAGATATTCGGGCAAAGCGTCCGTTCGTTCCGTCAGTTCAATGCCGAGATTCAGGCATACAAGACATTCGCCTTGAAATGCTGTGACACCTACCAGAACGGGATGATTGCCTTTACCGTCCTGCTCAATTCTATGGTAACGTTTATTCTTCCTATGGGCATCTTGCTGATGCAAGCCAGTCCGCAATCCTTGTCATTGGCGGTAGTATGGCTGTTCTTCATTATCATGGGACCGGGTATGGCTTCCCCCGTTTATAAACTGACATTCTTGGGAGGTAATACGCGCGACATCGATGAAGGTGTAAACCGTATCGACCGCATATTAGAGAAAGAACCTGTGCCGGAACCGGAACATCCGCGAGTGCCTGCCGTTTACGATGTAGAGTTCCGCCACGTGTCCTTCTCCTACGAGAACACAGAACAGGGAACACGGACGGAAGCCCTGCGTGATGTCAGCTTCAAAGCTCCACAAGGAAAGATAACCGCCCTTGTCGGTCCTTCAGGAAGCGGAAAATCAACGGTTGCCAACCTAATACCCCGGTTCTGGGATGTGGAGCAAGGGGAAATTTGTATAGGAGGCATTGACATTCGTCAGATAGATACGGCAAAACTGATGGACATGGTTTCATTTGTATTTCAAGACACTTTCCTTTTTTACGACACATTATATGAGAACATTGCCGTAGGTTCTCCAGATGCTACAAAAGAAAAGGTAATAGCCGCTGCGAAAGCTGCCCAATGCCACGATTTCATAGAGCGTTTGCCGCAAGGCTACGAAACAAGGATAGGCGATAAAGGTGTATTCCTGTCCGGCGGTGAAGCCCAACGGATATGTGTGGCTCGTGCCATATTGAAGAATGCTCCGATACTGGTGTTGGACGAAGCCACTGCCTTCGCTGACCCTGAAAACGAACATAAAATGCAGATGGCTTTGCAGTCACTGATAAAGGACAAGACGGTCATCGTGATTGCCCATCGCCTTTCTTCCATTATTTCTGCGCATCAGATTGTCGTCATGAAAGAGGGGCGTATCGTGCAGTGCGGAAAGCATGAACAACTGTCCGTTACAGAGGGTGTATATAAGAATATGTGGGATGCCTATACGAGCGCATACCATTGGACGTTGAACAAAAACTAAAAGCAATATGGGAAAAAAGAATTTCTTAAACAAGGTCTTGCAAAACACAAGCTGTCCACAAGGATTTTGGGGACGGATGATTTTGCGAGGGATGAATTGTTTTCATGCATCTTTGGCTAATCGTGGCATGATGCAAGTGGAATGGCAGCCTGAATGGAATGTGCTTGATATAGGCTGTGGCGGTGGTGCGAATTTGAAGCGTCTATTGAATTTATGTCCGAAAGGAAACATCTACGGCATAGACCTGTCAGAAGAAAGTGTTTCATTCGCCCAAAAGTACAATGCAAAAGACTTGGATAAAAGATGTTTCATACAACAAGGGAATGTTTGTTCATTACCTTATGAGGATGGATTCTTTAATGCTATCACGGCTTTTGAAACGGTCTATTTTTGGTCGCCTGTAAACATAGCGTTGTCTGAAGTGGCGCGTGTTCTCCGAGAAGGAGGTTGTTTCCTTATTAGTCTGGAAGCGAGCGACCCCGAGCAGGGAAAGATGTGGACGGAACGGATAGACGGAATGGTGGTTTATACTCCGACTGAATTAGAAGAGCGGTTGTATGAAGCCGGATTTTCATCCATCAGAACAATCCGTAAAAAGGACGAAATACATATTATATCACATAAATGAAAGGAGAACTGTATATGAACGCGATCAAAAACATTACCATAGGACATACCGAACGGCTTTACAAACCCGTCGGCTTCACCATGCTTGCCAACTTGGTGAACATCGTGCCGTTCTGTCTTTCCATAGAAGCGATACGCATCATTTTCAATGCTTTCGACGGAAGCGGACAGCCGCTCGACACCGCCCGTCTGTGGTGGATATTCGGCATCATGGCCGTTTATATGCTGGTCATGGCTTTGGCGGAAAGGGCAGCTTATCGCGCCAATTTCCGGGGAGCTTACGAGATGAGCGCTTCGGGACGTTTGTCGCTGGCGGAACACCTGCGAAAACTATCGTTGGGCTTTTTGTCGAAACGTGATCCGGGTGATTTGTCGTCTATGCTTGTTACGGACTTCATGATGGCAGAAACCGGCATCTCGCATCACCTGCCCCAACTGATGGGTGCGGTAGTGATGCCCGTATTGGCTTTTGCTTCCTTGATATGGATAGACTGGCGGATGGCGGTCAGCATGTTTGCCGCGTTGCCACTTGCTTTGCTCGTCCTGTGGGCAAGTACAAAGGCGCAACGGAAGCTGAGCGGCAGACAAATCCAGGCGAAGATAAACGCGGGAAACCGGTTGGAGGAATACTTGCAGGGCATCCGGGTGATGAAAGCCTACAATCTGTTGGGCGACCGTTTCGTCCGGCTGCGCGATGCGTTTGCAGAACTTCGCCGTGCCTGCATCCGTCAGGAAGCCCTGTTAGGGCCATTCGTCCTGTTGAGCATCACATTGGTACGTGCAGGGCTGACGATGATGGTGCTGTGCGGAACATACCTGCTGTTGGGAGGCCAACTTTCCATACTTGTGTTCGTGCTGTTTCTCGTGGTCGGTTCCCGTGTGTTCGACCCATTGACTTCTGCCCTGACCAATTTCACAGAGTTCCGATACTTTTCCATTGCAGGAGGACGTATCTTATCCTTGATGAACGAGCCTGAAATGAAAGGAGAACGGCAATCCCCGGCGGCAGGCGACATCCGGTTTGAGCACGTATCGTTTGCCTATCAGGATAAGGAAGTACTGCACGACATAACCGTCACGCTCCCAAAAAACTCCTTGACAGCTCTCGTAGGTCCTTCGGGAAGCGGGAAAAGCACGGTGATGAAACTTTGCGCCCGTTTCTACGACCCGCAACAGGGACGCATTTTCTTTGGTGGTGTACCGATGGACGAGATAGCTCCCGAAAGTCTGATGAGCCACATTTCTATGGTGTTCCAGGATGTCTATCTGTTTCAAGACACCATACGCAACAACATCCGTTTCGGCAAGACGAATGCGACGGACGAGGAAATCATTGCCGCCGCCAAGAAGGCCTGTTGCCACGACTTCATCATGCACTTGCCGCAAGGCTACGACACGATGGTTGGCGAAGGAGGCTGTACATTGTCCGGAGGCGAGAAACAACGCATATCCATTGCCCGTGCCATGCTGAAAGACGCACAAGTCATCCTGCTGGATGAAGCTACCGCCTCGCTCGACCCTGAAAACGAAGTGGAGGTACAACGAGCCATCGACTCGTTGATTAAAGGACGTACCGTCATTGCCATTGCCCACAGGCTCAAAACAATCAAGGATGCCGACCGGATAATCGTTTTGGATAACGGACGGATAGAGGAAGAAGGCACACACGATGGGCTTGTCAAAAAGGACGGACTTTATGCTCATTTGTGGAATATACAGGAAAGTATTTCCGGGTGGAAACTGTAGATAAAGATGTGTTAAATTGCAAACTTCGTTACCATCACTTCTGTATTGAATGTGCGGTGGCATTGGCTTACTGTATGAAGTCAGCATTATAATTGTCAGAAAATCTGAAAAGGAAACAATCACAATAGTATAAACATTTAATCAATTTCAAAATGAACAGATCAGAAAACTGTATTCTCTCTTTTTGGAAGAGATTTGCATCATCGGCACATCACTGCCGAACAGGATGTAAGGAATGGACTTTTTGCATTGCTCGCTTCAGCGAGAGAAGCCTATCTCCGGAATGTCGTTGACAGCGGCAAACTTTATCGCCGCTTCGTGGACGACTTCATCAACAGTCACCGGTATATAGACTGTGACAATGTGGTCTGCCGGAATTGCCATGAGATGATTATCCATATAGTTCGAGGTATTCTGCATGATTATCAGGATTGTGTGCGAGAAAAGTTCGCTACCGAATCATTCTCATTGGATGATTGCATGGAACTGAAAAGGATGTATGACACATCTGAAATAAATAGTCCGGCATTTGCGTATGATGCGGATCCAATGGCGACCGCAGCTTCACTTTCATTCGAGTGTAATTTTTCGAAGGAACAGATGGCAGGTATTGTGTCTTGTGCCAATACTTACCATCTGTTCTGTGTTCCTACGGTTCGTATGGAGGATATGGAAACTCTTTTTGCCTGCGAGGAGGGCTTCCGTATTCAGGTAAATAACATCCGCCATGTGGCCGTGCTTTTCGACACTCTGCTCGGAAGGTCGTGCATACAGGCACACTGGCAGTCCATTCTTGAAAGAGGTAGATTTCTGGTTTCCAAGGATGGAAAACGGTTCGTGACCGCTTCGAGCCTGTCAACTGCCCTGTCTGCGGCAAGAATCCGTCCCACATCTGTCGTTTATGCTATCAGGACAATGATAGGCCGACTTCCGTAACAATAATATTCCTATGATTTGAAAAGGTCGTCCATGGTGACCTCACTGTGGACGATACTTTTATGTTTTCCGTCCACCACTCCGTATGTGGTGACAAATGTGATTACCAATGTCTTTCTGGTCTTTGTCGCCATACGGAACAATCCCATCCGTTCGCGGAGTTTCATCTCGTAGTTATCAGTGATGGCATAGCGGTCAGTGCTGAACTTCATTTCGCACAAATGGATGATACGGTCTGCACGCTCGATAATCATATCAATCTGGAAGCCAGGCATGTTTTTGTCAGAATCTGCCTTGCTTCTCCATGAGGATATGGCCGTTCCGACACCGGCTATTCCGAGTGCCGCCTTTATCTGCCGGTGATGTGCCAGACACACAAGTTCAAAACTGAGTCCCATCCATGCAGAGACGCTGCGGGAATCCATGTTGTTGCTCCACCACCTTTCATCCTTGGCATTGTTGGATTCTATGAACTTGTAATAAAACAATGTAAAGAAGTCCGTAAGCCTGAAAATGCTTCCCCGGGTCTTGCTCCCGAAATGTGACAGACGGGTTACGAAATCGCAGCGTTCAAGGTTCTTCAGTATCTTGCTTAAGAAAGAGCCTTCCAGACCTGTGGCTTTTGCTATGTCCTCCCTTGTCAGTCCGGACTTGTTCTCCGACAATAACTTGACTATTGATATATATGTGTCGGCATTGCTGAACAGGGCATTGTACAGTTCGTCGAATTCTCCTTTGAGATGAGCCCCGTCTGCAAAAAAGAGCCGGTCAATGTTCTGTGCAAGACTGTCAGAGGTATTCAGGAGGCTCAGGTAAAAGGGAACGCCGCCGAATATCATATAACATTGCAGAATCTGGTATCTGTCCCATCTGCAGTTGCGCTGCCTCAGATATTCTTCCGTCTCATGCAGGTTGAACGGGGAAAGATGCAGGTTGCAGGTCACTCTTGCGTGCAGTCCTCCCTGATTGGCTTCTATCTTGTCCGCCATCCATGATGTCGCCGATCCTGTGGCGATGAGCATAATGTCTGTGCGCCTGTTGCCCCAGCCGTTCCAGAATGTTTCCAGGGCATTGACAAAATTCGACCTCTGCGTATCCATCCAAGGCATTTCATCAATGAATATGACTTTTTTCCGGTCTGAAGGCAATGTCTCCAGATAATCTTCAAGCGCATTGAAGGCATCATACCATGTCCCGGCTTTCGGCTGTCTTCTTTTCGAATGACGCTTGATCGCCCTCATGAAATTCTGTATCTGCACCGAAGCCGGAGTGTTGTGCTCGCCGACAAAGGTGAAATCATATTTATAGTTGAAGAACTTGTCTATGAGATATGTCTTACCGATACGCCTCCGTCCGCTGATGATGACAAATTCGGAGCGGTCTGATTCCAGACACCGCTGCAGTTCGTCACATTCCCTGTCTCGTGAAACCAGTTTGTCCTGCATAATATTTCCGTTTCCGCAAAGGTACTCAATCCATATGTGTCTGCCAAATTTCAAAGAGTGAGTTTGTACTTTATCTTATAAAATATTTGAGTAAAAGTACAAACTCACCAATACAACATAACACCGAGTTACTACTTTATCTATGATTTTTTATGAGATAAAGTAACGGTTCAGTATATAGTGGCATTCCATATTTGCCGGATGCTTTTCAGTTTTTCTCGGATAAGTTATGCGCCCAGCTTGCTGTTTCAAGTGGTACGCATCCCGCCGCCGAAAGGCGGTTGGGGTATTAGGCTATTATATGAGTGTATAATATATATAACTTATATTCATTTATTTATGAAGATATTTCATCGTATAGGTAACAAAATAGAAACATTTTATTCTCGTTTGTCATGTAGTTTTGTTCCAAAAGGTTGCGATGCAAGATAAATATGAAAAAATTCATAAGGCTTTCAATGTTCTTGGAAAATATCATCAACACTCGCTATAAATACTGTATTTAGCCCTTAAGATACCTATTTTTAGGGATTGCATGTTTCATGGGGGGGGGAGTAATTTTGCGTCCGAATAAAATAGATTTATTTGTAAATGATATATATGTACAGAAAAATAGGAATATGTAGTCTTTGGATGATCTTATTGGTGGCATGCTCTCAGTCTGTTTCTGCTCAGCACCATCGTTCGCATACCAGTCATCAAGGTTCGCATCCTTTCGTTTGGCTCTCCGGCAAAGTAATAGAAAAAGATAGTACAAGTGTGGCTTTTGCTACCGTCTATCTGCAAGGAACAAATTACGGTAGTTCCACAGACGACAAAGGATATTTTCGTTTCAAAGTCCCTGTCGGAACGCATACATTAGCCGTGTCGCTTATCGGTTATGAATCAATCGAGAAAAACATAACGGTAAACCGGGACATGAAAGATCTTATAATTGTACTACGGCAGACAGCAACAAAACTTAAAGAGGTTGTCGTCACAGGAGGCGCCGTGAGTCGCATCCGACGATCCCCGTTCAATGCGGTGGCGGTAGATACCAAAGCCTTGCAAAACACGACGAAGAGCCTGAGCGATGCCCTCTCACAACTGCCCGGCATGAAACTTCGAGAATCGGGAGGCGTGGGCTCCGATATGCAACTGATGCTCGACGGATTCAGCGGCAAACATGTCAAAGTATTCATCGACGGCGTGCCGCAGGAAGGGGCAGGTCAGGCGTTCGACCTGAACAATATTCCGGCCGATTTCGCCGAACGCATCGAGGTGTACAAAGGTGTTGTTCCGGTCGGATTCGGTTCCGATGCCATTGGAGGTGTGGTCAATATCGTGACGAACAAACGGCGTCGCAGTTGGCATGCGGACGCTTCCTATTCCTATGGGTCATTCAACACGCACCGCTCGAATCTGCGTTTCGGGCAAACGACCAAAAGCGGTTTCATGTACGAAATCGAAGCCTTTCAGAACTATTCGGACAATGATTATTATATCGACAACTGGGTACGAGAATTCGAAGTGCAGCCCGACGGTACGATCCATAAATTCCCCGTGGACAAGAACGACGTGAAGCATGTCAGACGCTTCAACGATGCCTTTCACAACGAGGTCGTCATAGGCAAGCTCGGCATTGTCGATAAAAAATGGGCCGACCGACTTGTACTGGGGTTCTCTTGGTCGAACTTCTATAAGGAGATCCAGACCGGCGTTTATCAGGAGATCGTCTTCGGCGAGAAGCACCGCAAAGGACATTCGCTCTCCCCGTCATTGGAGTATGTCAAACGCAATCTGTTTACCAAAGGGCTCGACCTGCTCGTAGCGGCCAACTACAACCATAATATTACGCATAATATCGACACGGCGGCCCGCTACTACAACTGGTATGGGGACTATTACGAGAAGGGCAGCCGCGGCGAGCAGTCTTACCAAAACAGCGAATCGCGTAATACGAACTGGAACGCCACGCTGACACTCAATTACCGTATCGGCGACATCCACACCCTGACGTTCAATCATGTGTACAGCGATTTCCGTCGCACGAGCCGTTCGCACGTAGGTACGTCGTCGATATTGACCGATTTTACCATCCCGAAGATCACGCGCAAAAACATCGGCGGCCTTTCCTATCGCATACTTCCGTCCGAACGGTGGAATGCTTCGGTTTTCGTAAAATATTATCTGCAATACAACCAAGGCCCCGTATCGCAGAGTGCGGACGGCGTGGGAGACTACATTGAATTAAACAGGAAAACCAATGCATGGGGCTACGGAGCGGCCGGAACCTATTACATTTTGAAGGAGTTGCAGGCCAAGTTGTCCTATGAGCGGGCATTCCGACTGCCGACTACCGATGAATTGTTCGGCGACGAGGACCTCGAAGCAGGTCGTACCGACCTGAAGCCCGAAAAGAGCGATAACTTCAACTTCAACCTTAATTACAGCGGCAAGTTCGGTAAGCACGGCATCTATGCGGATGTCAGTCTGATTTACCGTAATACAAAAGATTATATCAAGCGCGGCTTGGGCAAGCATGGTTCGACTCAGTACGGCATTTACGAAAACCACGGGCACGTCCGTACCCAAGGATACAATGTCTCGTTGCGTTACTCGTTCTCCCGCTGGTTCGACATCGGGGGTACATGGAACAGCATCGACACCCGCGACTACGAGCGACGCTGGACGGGCGCTTCCCAACAGGAGAACATGCACTACAAAGTACGACTGCCCAATACACCTTACCGTTTTGCCAGTTTCGACGCGGCATTCCATTGGCAAAACCTCTTCGCCGAAGGGAATACGCTTACGGTCAATTACGACGGTTTCTGGCAGCACGATTTTCCTCTGAATTGGGAAAATATCGGCGACAAGGATTCGAAAGCCTATGTTCCCGAGCAACTGTCGCACAATTTATCGCTCGCATACAGCCTGAAAAACGGACGCTATAACGTTTCGTTGGAATGCCGCAATTTGACCGATGCCAAGCTTTACGACAACTTCAGTCTCCAGAAGGCCGGCCGTGCATTCTATGTCAAAGTACGTGTGCATTTCGGAGATTGATAATCAACTGTTAAAATAACGGAAATGATGAAAAAGAATCTTTACGCATGGGCTTATGTGGCCCTTATGTGCACGGGTACGACCGGTGTGTTGTCCTCGTGCAGCGAAGAAAACGACGGTCCTACTCCCCCGGGTTCCGATGCGGAAACCGCCTACGTCATTGCAGCTCAGGATGACGGAACGAGCTATCTGATTACCGCTCCGTCGCTCGACAGTGGTACAGCGACCGTACGCGGTACGGGTACCGAAGTGCTGGGAGGCACCTATTGGGTATTCAAGAATCAGAACTATGTCTTCGCATTGGTCTACAATAAAGGCGGTGCCGGGACGGGTGCGTCCTATTACCTGAACGCAGCGGGCAAACCGACAGAAAAATACAGTTACGAATTCAACCGCATTACCACCTATGGCGCATGGAAAGACAAGGTGGTGACCGTATCGACGGGCGACTCCAAGACGACGGACGACAATGGCAATGTTGCGCAGGCCCTGCTGTTCAATTACCTCGACGAGAATACGGGCGGCCAGACCGAAGCCACGATGGACGCGGAGAATTTCCTCGGTAACGGCGAGAAGGTGACTTTCGCCGGTCTGGAAGAGGCGAACGGAAACCTCTATACCTCGGTAGTGCCGATGGGTATGAGCCTTTACGGCATCAACAAATGGCCGGACAAGGTAACCGATCAGGATTTGATCGCCAAGTCCGACGGAGGTTCGGGCAGCGGCTCTTATACTGCCGGAACGATTCCTTCGACACAGTACCCCGATATGGCATACATCGCCATCTACAGCGGCTCGTCGTTTGCGGAGAAACCCGTAATTGCTTCGACCGACAAGATCGGTTTCGCCAGCGGTCGCAACCGTTCGCAGTATTACCAGACGATTTGGGCTGCCGACAACGGGGATCTGTACGTCTTCTCGCCCGGCTACGGCCGCACGTTCACCTCGTCGGCCGACCTGAAAAAGGTGACGGGCACGAAGCCGTCGGGCGTAGTGCGTATCCGTAAAGGGGAAACGCAGTTCGACCCCAACTACTATGTGAATCTCGAAGAAATCGGCACGAAGCACCCCATCTATCGCTGCTGGCACATTTCGGGCACGTATTTCCTGCTGCAACTCTACTCCGACGGCGTTGACGGGATGAAGCAGGGTACAAGTGCCGAGACAAACGAGCTGGCCGTGTTCGAAGCCGAAAGCAAAACGATAACACCGGTTACGGGACTGCCTTCCGATTTGGCCGGTTTCGGCGGCGAGCCCTACGGCGAGAACGGAGCGATGTATATCGCTGTGACGGTGACCGGAGGCGATAAACCGGCATTCTACAAGATAGATGCCCGGACGGGTGTTGCCTCCAAAGGGCTCATCATCGACGCGGAATCCGTCGCTACGGCGGGTAAACTGGCCATCCAGAAATAGAAAACGATCCGAAACAGAGGGCGGTCCGTTCATTACACGGACCGTTCTCTGTTCCAAGTACAACATATAATGAAAAAGTTTTTTGCAAAGATACACCTGTGGCTCTCCATACCTCTCGGCATAGTCCTTACTGTGGTTTGTTTGTCGGGAGCCACACTCGTTTTCGAGAGTGAGATCACACGGGCATTCAATCCGCGAATCTATCGTGTGGAGGCACCGGCAGGCGCACAACCTCTCGCTCCGTCCCGGCTCGTAGCCCGTATCGGTGAGCAGATGCCCGACTCGCTGCATCTGGTCTCGCTGGAACTTCCGGCGCGTAGCGATGAGCCCTGTATGGCTGTTTTCCGCCAGACGGGGCGCAAGCAGTTGAGCATCGATCCCTACACCGGCGACGTGAACGGTTGGGCTGAAAGTCCCGCATTCTTCAGTACAATGCGTAAACTCCACCGCTGGCTGCTCGACCCGCCGGCAGTCAAGGGAGAGAAGTCGGTCGGAAAGGTCATAGTCGGCATCTCGACGCTGGTACTGGTGCTGATCCTTGTCAGCGGATTGGTTCTTTGGATTCCCCGTAGCTGCAAGGCGCTGCGCAATCGGCTGAAAGTATCCGTCAGCAACGGGCGCCGCCGCATGTGGTACGACTCCCACGTGTCGCTGGGGTTCTATGCAATCCTGCCGCTGCTGGTCATGGCTCTTACGGGATTGACTTGGTCGTTCGGTTGGTATCGGACGGCTGCCTATGCGCTTTTCGGCGGAGCGCAGACGACCGTCGCGGTAAAGGAGCATCCCTCGCAAAGGGATAGTTCCGTCGACCGAAAAAGACACGATGGCAGCGACACGCGCCATGGCGACCGCAAATCCGTAGAGAGGCAGACCAAGAACGGAACCGATACATTCGATTATGCCGTATGGGACGAGGTATTGGCGCAACTGACGGCACATTATCCCGTTTACAAGGCGATCACACTGACACAAACTGAAGCACAAGTGCGGCGACAAGCTGCGATGCGTCGTGCAGACCGTGTGACATTCGATCCCCAAAGCGGCCGCCTCGGGGAAATCGACCGTTATGAAGACACTCCCCAACAGCAGCGCCTCCGGGGTTGGTTCTATGCCTTCCATACAGGATCGTGGGGCGGCGTCTGGACAAAGCTGCTCTATTTCCTTGCTGCGCTTATCGGGGCGACGCTCCCCCTGACTGGTTATTATTTATGGTGGAAACGCACTTCCAATCGTGCAAAAACAAAATAACTATTGTTCCAGTATCAAACAATAGGCGATTTAACTTTTAGAGACCGTAATTTGGACTGTGTCAGCAAAGAAAATGAATAAAATATTAACTTTGCTAACACAGTTTATTTTACGCTCCCAACTTTTATCCTGCCATTAATTTATGAGGTAACAACTCAATCTTTTGTCACAGTAAAATGCAAGTGTAGTAAAGGACTATCGGTTTATGACATCCCTTTTTCTATTTTGGTAAATATTTTATACTTTTCTGTATTTCTTTCCGCAACATGGTATTGTCGTGCGCGATAAAACAGGTTATCCCGACGGACAGCAGCCAAAGACAGAGCAGACATATCCATACGAACTGCCGCATGTGGTGGGAACGGTATGCCCGCCTCAAGCAGTATAAAGGTATATGTTTGAACACGAACGCCGGTACGTTCCTCAATCGCTTGGGACATGGCGGAAATACCGGTCTTTTTGCCATTGCCACATGAATTTCCAACCGTTCGATAACGGTATCCAATTTGGTATCCAGCAGGCGTACACGGGTGTCGTAACTGTCGCGCGTCTTGTTCAGGAAGTCGGTAAGTTTGACGGTACGTCCGAAAGCATCGCACAGCAGTTTGTATTTCTCCAGCGCGTCGGCATAGTCGGCAGCCATGCGGGCGTAGCACTCCTGCGGCGTGAGCTTGCCCTGTGCCCTGTCTTCCTCTTCCTCCCGCTCGAAACCGCACTGCCGCTCTTCCAGCAACTCTTTGACGGCGTTTCTCGCCACTGTTGCGATACGCTTTTCCAATGCTTCCGTATCGACGGGCTTCGTGTCGGAATGCCCGCACAGGTTCCTGTTCAGGGCTTCCATTGCCTCGATGTTCGCGGCCAGCAGCTCCTGCAACTCGTCGAGCTGTGTTACCGGCTCGTCTTTCAAGGGGGTAAGTCTTTTGCTTGTCATCGTTATCTTCTCCGTTTATATGGGTTCTTCTTGTTCTTCTCCTTATCCTCGTCGTTCCAGTCCCGGTCGTTGCCGTCGCCACCTCCGCCGCCGGTCTGCACGACATGGGGCTGCATGACGAGTTCCGCCACCGCTTCGCCGATACCACCTCCGGAGGAAGCTCCGTCGCCCGCTGTCGTTTCCGTGGAAGTCATGCCCTCCGATATTTCGACCGTCGCCGAAGGGGTATCGGAGGGTTGCCGGCCAAAAGAGAAACCGGATTGTTCCGTCCGCCCGTCCGATGCGGTCAAGTCTTTGGCGTTTCCGGTGACGTCCTGCACCATGCCCAGACTTTGGCAGAGTTTGGCGTAGGTCATGGAACGATCAATCTGATAACCGCCAAAAGAGATATTGCCGCAGGTGAACACCACGCCCTTGGGCTTGCCCTCCGCATTGAGAGTGATGTTCATGCCGATGCCCCGTGCGGCAAGGGCGGCTTTCAACGCCTCCATGCTGCGGCTGGTCTGCAATACCTCGGTAACGGTGTCGTAGATGCGGTATTTGACAGCGGCCTTGCCTTTCAGGCGGTCGCGGTTCACCTTCTTCTTGCCCTTGCTGAAAGTAAGGCCGTATTCCCGCGTAAGGGCCTGGGTGATGCGTGCCGACTTGCGGAAACCTTGGTCGCCCGTGATGGCGTTGCCGTCGTTATCAACCCGGTTATAGGCGATATGCACATGGGGGTGCGGCTTGTCGTGATGACGGGACATGACGAACTGGGTGTTCACGATACCCATGCGCCGCAGGTATTCCTTGGCTATGTCGGCCATCAGCGTGTCCGACAGCTTGGGCGCGTCCTCCGGTGCGAAACTCAAAGAGATATGCCCGACGAAATTCTTCAGGGACGGGCGGCTTTTGGCCTGCAGGCTGAAGCTCGCCACAATGGACTTGTTCGATGTCAGGTCCACACCCTCGGAAGCGATGATGTTCGCATTCTTGTTCTTGATGTCGTTGGCGTAATCCACCAACCCGGCGAAACCTTGTCCGCTGCTTATCTTTGCCATCATGGGTTATAACTGTTCGTTGAGTTTCACAATCAGACCGCTTATCTCCCCGGACAACCGCTTGTTATCGTCGGCAATGTACTGTGGCCCGTGTATGTGTCCGAGGTGCGCCAGCTGGTTCAGGTTGTTCGCCATGCCTGCCAGTGCGCGGAGCCACTTTATTGTCTCCTTTGACAAGGGTTCTTTGACATAACCGTTCACTGCCAGTTCGTAAACGATTTCGGAAAGCGGCCTCGCCGTCCGCTTGCTGCGGCGTACCAGTTTGGCGTAATTCGCCCGGTCGAAATAGACTTTCACGGGACAGTCGCGCTTCTCGCCGTCGGGCAGTTTCGGGCGTCCGCCCTGCTTCCGTTCCGGGGTATTGCTTTCGGGGTGTGTCCGGTTCATCGTGCCGCCTCCTTCCCGCTGCCGTGTCCGGCAGCTCCCCGTTCCGTCAGGCGGTTTTGTGGGACACAAAACCTATACTTGCTCCCCAGACACACCTCGACCTTCCTGTACGTCCGGCAAAAACGGGGCGTTCCGACGGGGACGGATGCCACCATGCGGGCAGGCGGTCTGCCAATGTTTTCTGGTATCACAGCCATTACTTACCCCTTTTCCCGCGTCCCACGATATACGCCTGCGCCTGCTGGTCGAGTTCGGTCTGCGAGGCGATGCGGATGTTCTTCTGCCACGCTTCCAGTTCTGCCTTGTCAAAGAAGCAGAGTTTGCCGTTCGGTTTATAATACGGGATGACGCGGCGCATCATCAGTTTGTGCAGGTAGCTTACCTTCAGGCCGAGGAATTTTGCCGCTTCGGCTGTCGGAATCAGTTGTTTCTTTTCTTCCATGTTGCTGTCATTTTTTAGTGAATACTCCATAGTCTTCCGATGCGGAAGACGCTGCAAAGTAAGGCATGGAAAACGGTACGGGAAAGGGTTCCGGGGCTGTGTAAAACAGAGGGAAAATAAGGTAGCAAACAGAACGGGACGGTGCTGTAATACAGTAGAAGGCAGCCGAAAACCGCCAAGGGAAGCAAAGGGGGCGGAAGAACGAGAAAAACGGCGGTAACAGGCAACCGGACGAAAGGCGGTCAGCCGCAATCATATCCTCCGGCAAAAATATGGATGTGCCATTTTACTGAACAAATCACTACCAAATCCCCTATTATTTTTGCGCCAAATTACTGAATTTTCAGAAAATCTTTATACCTTTGCCGCTATAAACGATTAGGATATGGAAGGTTACAAGCATAGGATTATGGATGGTCTGCTGGCCAAGAAGTTGCAGGCCAAAGGGGCGGTGCTTATCGAAGGGCCGAAGTGGTGCGGAAAGACGACGACGGCGGAAGAGGTCGCCGCGAGCAAGGTACTGCTGGCGCGAACCGACGTGAAAGAGCATTTCAAAAATCTTTTGGCAATCGACACGGACACCGCCCTCTCCGGCGATACCCCGATGCTGATAGACGAGTGGCAGACCGTTCCGAAATTGTGGGATGCGGTGCGCTATACCGTCGATCACCGCCGTAAAATGGGACAGTTCATCCTGACCGGTTCCGCTGTTCCCGACAAGGAAGCGGAAGAGGAAAGGGAGCATTCGGGCGCGGGACGGTTCGCGTGGCTCACGATGCGCCCGATGAGCCTGTTCGAGTCCGGGGAGTCGAACGGAAGTGTAAGTTTGGCCGGGCTGTTCACAACCCCGGAAAAGATACTGGAAAGAAACGCATTGAAATTGCAGGACATCGCTTTCCTGATCTGTCGCGGCGGATGGCCGATGGCCGTCGGGCTTCCCGAAGAGGCTGCTTTGGAGCAGGCTTTCGACTATTACGATGCGGTAACGAAAGAGGACGTAACGAAGGTGGACGGCGTAAAACGGGCTTCGGAAAGGGTGCAACGACTGATGCGGGCATACGCGCGTCATCAGGGTACACAGGTTTCGGTCGCCACGCTGCGCGAAGACCTGAAGAACAACGATACCGCGACACTCGACGAGAATACCATCATGTCGTATCTCGAAGCGTTGAGAAAGATTTTCGTGGTGGAGGATATGCCAGCATGGAATCCCAATCTGCGTTCGAAAACGGCTATCCGTACCGCCGACACGCGGTATTTCGTCGATCCGTCGATTGCGACTGCCGCACTGGGCATGGGGCCTGCCGACCTCGTGAACGACCTGAACACGATGGGCTTTTTCTTCGAGACGTTGTGTGTGCGGGATTTGCGTGTCTTTGCCGAAACCCTGAACGGCAAGGTGTACCATTACCGGGACAAGAGTGGTTTGGAGTGCGATGCGGTGGTACACCTGCGTAACGGGCAGTACGGGTTAATCGAGATAAAGCTCGGCGGTCAATTCCTGATAGACGACGGCGCGGTGACACTCAACGCACTGGCCGCCCAAATAGATACCTCACGCATGAAAGCCCCGGCATTCAAAATGATTTTGACAGCCACGGGTGAATATGCTTACCGCCGTCCGGAAGACGGGATATATGTCGTGCCTGTCGGTTGCCTGAGACCGTAAACGGGCTACCCCCGCACGCTTTTCAGCCAGCGGCGGTAAGCGTCCGTGCCGCAAATCTCCCCGTCGGCTTCGGCTGTCTTCCTGAACAGGTCTATGATGATGTCCTCCTTCTCCATTTTGGAGCCACGGCGGTCTTTGGCGGCCAGAAGCTGCCGCAGATTGGGCAGTCCCCAGTACTCGCCGAAAGTCTTCCACTGGTAGGATATGTTGCAGATTGCCGCGACGCTGCTTGCTATAAAGGCCATCTGCGTGGCGTTGCGGCCCTTACAAGGGCGGTATTCCGCGTCCAGAAAGCCTTCCCGCCGTAAGGCGTCCAGCAGGACGAGGGTTTTCCCGCCTTTCAACGCGTCGGGAAACTCCTGCGGCAAGGCAGTCTGTCCCGTTGCATCCGGTTCCTCGGTCGTTCTCCGGCCTATTGCCGTGGGGGATGCACTTTGCCGTTTGCGCCGTGATAGATATTCTTCCATTTTTCCTCGATACTCCATGTAGACAGCCATCGGTATGGCGAACACCACAAGCGTAACCACGGCAAAGAGGATGACGGTAATCGTGTCCGCCTCCATCCGGGCGACGACGGAACGGCCTATGAAAGCGGACGCGAGCAGCCACACCACACCCGGCAGCAGAATGTTCATCCTGAAATCTTCGGGCAGCCTTTTCATCTTCGGTCATGATTTTGCGAACTCGGCATCGATCAGTCCGATGGCGTCGTCCTTCTTCTTGTTGATAATCCTGGCGTATATCTGCGTGGTTTTCACGTCCGTGTGGCCGAGCAGCTTGCAGACGGTGTAAAGGTCTGCGCCGAGCGTCAGCATCATCGTGGCGAACGTGTGGCGGCTCACGTGGTAGGTCACGTGCTTGGTGATGCCCGCCCCCTTTATCCACGGCTTGATAAGGGCGTTGCAGGTGTCCTCGCATGGCAGCGTGGGGAAAACCGCCTCTTCCTCGTCCGCCCCGTCCCGTTCTGGCATCCACTTCCTCGCCTGCATGGAGAGGGGCAGGTAAAGCGGCTGGCGCGTCTTCTGCATGACGATACCGATATGCCACTGTTCGCCCGTGCAGTCCACGTTCTTCCATTTCAACGCCAGCACGTCGCTGATACGCAGCCCGCAGTAGCAGGAGAAGAGGAACGCGCTCTTGACATCTTCCCGTCGGCAGGGGGTGTCGATAAGCGCCTTCACCTCGTCGATGGTCAGGAACTCCCGCTTGCTCTTCGGCATCTTGATTTTCTCGTCCGTGTTCAGCTTGTTTATGGGGTTTTCGCCGATAATATCCTCCCGCACCGCCGCGTTCAACGCTCCCCGAAGGCAGCCGAAATAGGAAACGCAGGTAAACTGCGACAGCTTCTTCCCGTTCGCGCTGACATAGGTATTGCGCATATAGTCTATGAGGGCGAGGCAGAAATCGCGGTCGATGTCCCGCATGGCGGCTTTCGCGTTGAACAAGCGCAGGACGTTCAACGTGTTGCCGATGAGCTTTCCGCTGCCGCGCACGCCTTTCTTCTCCTGACTCTCCTTGTAGGTCTGCATCCAGTCGAGCAGCAGCATCTTGGAACGCTGGGAGGTGTTTTTCAGCCCCGCCACGTTGTGGGTCAGCTCGATGATGCGCTGCGACTTGATGGTGTTCACGGCTGCCAACGTCGCCTTGTTCTGCGCCTTGGCTGCCGTGCTTGTCTCGGGGATAAGGTAGAGCTTGAGGAACTCGTACTGTCGCTTGCCGTCCCTGTAAATGTCGAGATAGACGGACTGGCTGCCGTCGCTGAGTGCCTTGTAACGGACGCGCACGGGTTCCTTGACCTTGGGCTGTTTGGGTATCTTTATCGTTCTTGCCATAATCGGGTGCGTATATTATAAAAGGTTGTCAATCGAATGCCTTGTCGGCGAGGTTCACCGCCTCGTCTTTCCGCCGGTTGATGATTTCGGCGTAAATCTGCGTGTTCTTTATCTGCGAGTGCCCCAGCAGCTTGGAGACGGTATAAAGGTCTGCCCCCAGCGTGAGCAGCATCGTGGCGAAGGTGTGGCGGCTCGTGTGGGAAATCATTGACGAAGCAAGTGGGTACAGAATGGTGAGTTAAAAACGCAAGCGGTTAATAATGAGCGGATTTTCAATATCTGGAAGAAGTCGCAGAAACGGATTTTGGAGAAATGCTGAATTGGTTCAGTTACCAAACCGTTAACAGGTTGTTACCGAAAAGGGACGGTGTTAACCGGAGGGTCGAAAAAAGTTTGGCGACGGTTTCTTTTTCTGTGAAACACAGCATTTTGCGTAGCGATGAACGCTTACATCAATAGTAAATTTGCAAACAAAAAATGTAGGCGTATGAAAATTGAGAAATTCAAGGTCTTGCTCTACCTGAAGAAGACCGAACCCGACAAGTCGGGCAAAGCTCCCATCATGGGAAGAATTACAGTAAACCGGACAATGGCGCAGTTCGGGACGAAATTGTCCTGCACCCCGAAGCTGTGGAACGCACGGGAAAGCCGTCTGGACGGGAAGAGCCGCGAGGCGGTGGAGACAAACGCGAAAATAGAGAAACTGCTGCTCGCCGTGAACACGGCATTCGAGGAGTTGCAGGGACGGAAACGCGATTTCGACGCCAAGGCGGTGAAGGAACTGCTGCAAGGCAGCATGGAGACACAAATGACGCTGCTCCGCCTGTTCGACAGGATGATCGAGGAGCGGAAAAGCCGCATCGGTATCGACGTGTCCCCGACCTCGATGAGCACGTGGCATTACGCACGGCTGACACTGGGCGATTTTGTCAAGAAGAAGTATAAGATGAACGACATCGCCTTTGGTGCTCTGAACGAACAGTTCATCCGGGAATACCAGGCTTACACGGAGGGGGAACGGGGCTATTCCAACCAGACCACACGGCATTACCTCGCCCTGCTGAAGAAGGTCTGCCGGACAGCCTACAAGGAGGGCTTGTCGGAGGTGTGGCACTTCGTGCATTTCAAGCTGCCCAAGCAGAAAGAAAGCACGCCGAAGGCGTTGAGCCGGGAGGACTTCGAGAAGCTGCGGGATGTGGAGATACCGGAGAAAAGACGTTCCGTCGTCATCACGAGGGATCTGTTCCTGTTCGCGTGCTATACGGGAACCGCCTATGCGGACACCGTGTCGGTGACACGGGAGAACCTGTTCACGGACGACGAGGGCAGCCTGTGGCTGAAGTATCGGCGCAAGAAGAACGAACTGAAAGCCCGCGTAAAGCTGCTGCCGGAGGCCGTCGCCCTGATAGAGAAGTATAAGGACGACACGCGGGAAACGCTGCTGCCCCCGCAGCATTACCGCACGCTGCGGGCGAACATGAAAATCCTGCGTGTCATCGCCGGACTGGAGACCGACCTCTGGTATCACATGGGGCGGCACTCGTTCGCCTCGCTGGTTACGCTCGAAGAGGGTGTACCCATTGAAACTATCAGTAAGATGTTGGGACATAGCAATATACGGACAACACAGATTTATGCCCGTGTCACGCCGAAAAAGCTGTTCGAGGACATGGACAGGTTCATCGAAGCAACCGGCGATCTGAAACTGGCGCTATGAGCGGAACAGGAACGGATTTATCATCGTCAAAGGATATATCGAACAGGATTTTAGGCATTGGCATTCAATGGCCTTGCCGCTCATTCCATAAAACATCATTATCATTTGTATCATCTAAAAAATAATTCTATGCGCAGCACATTCAAGATATTGCCTTACATCAACAAGAAAAGAATCAAACCGGACGGCACGTGCGCCGTCCTCTGCCGGGTGTCCATCGACGGGAAGAACATCCTTATCACCACGGGAATCACCTGCCGCCCGGAGGATTGGGACAGCAAGAAAGGAGGCATCCGCACGGCACGTGAGAACAACCGGCTGGCGGAGTTCCGCCAGAATCTGGAACGGACCTACGACCGCCTGCTCAAAGAGCAGGGAGCGGTCAGCGCGGAACTGCTGAAGAACGCCGTGACGGGAGTGGCGAGAATCCCGCAGACCCTGCTCCAAGGCGGCGAGGCGGAAAGGGAACGTCTCAAAATACGCTCGGAGGAAATACACTCCACCTCCACCTACCGGCAGTCGAAGACCACACAGCTTAACCTGCAACAGTTCCTCCAGTCCAGAGGCATGGAGGACATCGCCTTTGCCGACATCACGGAGGAGTTCGGACACTCGTTCAAGCTCTTCCTGAAAAAAGATCTGGGCTATGCGACGACGCACGTGAACCATTGCCTGTGCTGGCTGAACCGCCTTATCTATATTGCGGTGGACGAAGGGGTACTGAGGTGCAATCCGCTGGAGGATGTGCCCTACGAGAAGAAGGACCCACCCAAGATGCGGCACATCAGCCGCGGCGAACTGCGGCGCATCATGGCCACGCCGATGGAGGACGAAAAAGTGGAGCTTGCCCGGCGCATGTTCATCTTCAGCTCCTTTACGGGACTGGCCTACGCAGACCTGCGCAACCTCTATCCGTGCCATATCGGTAAGACGGCGGAAGGAAGGCCCTATATCCGCAAGCAGCGTGAGAAGACGAATGTGGAGGCGTTCATCCCGCTGCATCCGGTAGCGCAGCGGATATTGTCGCTCTACAACACGGAAGACTATTCACGTCCGGTGTTCCCGCTGCCCATCCGTGATATACACTGGTTCGAGGTACACGCCTTGGGCGTCATGATGGGCATTGAGCAGAATCTCTCCCATCACTGCGCACGTCATACCTTCGGGACCCTGTTGCTCTCGGAAGGCATTTCGATAGAGAGCGCGGCAAAGATGATGGGACACGCCAACATCAACAGCACACAGGTCTATGCGCAGGTGACGGACGGGAAAATATCCAAGGATATGGACCAACTGATGGAACGGCGCAACAGCCGGAAAGAAGCGGAAACGAATTGAAATTGAATAAAATAACAACAAATGTATGGAAAGACATATCATTACATTGGATGAGCGCGGCACGCTCCATGTGCCGGAAGCTCCCGGCACTTCCATCTGGATGGACGAGCCGGAACTGGTGGAACTGTTCGGAGTGATTGCCCCCACACTCCGCGCGGCGGTAAAGGCGGTGTACAAAAGCGGTATCGTAACACCCCACGAAACGGAACGGCGCATAAGCCTGCCCGACGGGAACAGGCAGGTGGTGTACAGCCTCTCCCTGATTCTCGCCCTCGCTTTCCGCCTCGATACCTACGGGGCCCGGCGACTGCGGGAATATGTCACCGGCAGATTCGGCGACGACGGCAAAGGAGGAAAAGGGATGCAACTGCTCATCATGCCAAACATCCGGCATACGGGTTACGCATGAAAGGATAAGGCAACCCCTATATAGCAAGCGCGGCGCACGGCGGGAGTATCGTCCCTGCCTGTGCGCCGCACTTGTCTTCCGCTCCTCCTATCCGAAGGAACAGGTCGAAAGCAGTCATTGGAAGACGGTCAGTCCCCGTGATGGAACGCCTCGCGGTAGCCCTCACGCAGCATCCGCTCGATGTCCGACTCGCGGTAGAGGATTTTTCCTCCCAACTGGATATAGGCCATGCGTCCCGCATCCCGGTGTTCCTGCAAGGTGCGTCGGCTGGTCTTCAGCAGTTGCGCCACCTCCCTGTCCGTCAGATAGCGTTCTCCGCCCAGCACGGGGCGGTAGTTCTCCGTCAGCCGCCCGACCTCCGCCAGCGTCCTCTCCAACTTTTCGAGAAGACGGACCACCGGCCCGCTTTCCCGTGTCATCAGTTCATTCAGTTCGTTCATTCTCTTACGATGGATTTAGTGGTACAATCATTCGGTGCGGGGTCAGATGCTTTTCCCTTTCAGGACCGCCCGTCTGCGGCGCTCCTCGACGACGGGGATGATGCGTTGCACATCCTCCGCACGGTAATACACCTTGCGCACGATTTGCGAATAGCCCAACGTGCCGTTGCTGCGCAAAGTCTGCAAGGTACGGGGACTGACCTGAAGGATGCGGCACACCTCCGCGCTGTCCAGCCACTGGCCCAGACGCTTCGCCTCCGACTTGCGCCGGATTTCCTCCACCCGGTTTACGAGACGGTTAAAACGTGCCATGATTTCCTCGAAGGTCTTTCTCTCGATAACTACTACTGTTTCCATAAATCTGTTGCTTTAATTGTGAATACTGCCGCAAAGTAAAAGGGTTCCGGCGGGATATGGTGCATCCGGGCCTTGCGTGGCAGCATTTGGCTTCGGTGTGGAAGCCTGTGGCTCCGTTTGCCGGCAGCAAATGGGTGGCCCCATCCGAAATACGGGAGGCGAAAAGAGAAAATCATGTAGGGGATGATGGATTTGCAGGGGGAACATGGACGGGTCGGAGGAATGTAGGATAAAGGGAAGTAAAAGCGACGGCCAAGGCTTACGGGAGGAACGACAACGGTATGGAAACGGGGAAAATCGGAAAAAAAGCATAAAAGGGGGCGGATTGGAGGTGAATACCGCCGGATTTTTGTACATTAGGGGCATCTAAATGTCAAAACACGGGTTGCTGAAGGTTGCCCGGTCTAAAATTTATGCCTATGGTGGAAGAATTTGAATTGCTTGAAGAGGCGGAGGTGCAGTTTGAGGACAGCGACTGCGCGGATTCGGTATGGTACGGTGTGGAATACAGCGAAGGCCTGTTCGGTCGGAAAAAGCCGGTGTCGGAACTGACGCTGGTCATCCGGAAAGAGGGCATCCTATATTTCCTGTGCGCCGACCTGCCGGAGTTTCTGGAACTGTGCCGCCTGCACGGATGGTATGCCGTGTCGCACCAGTCGTTCAGCGACACGCTGGAAATCGGGCTTTGCCTGATGGAAGCCGGAAGACACGCCGGGTGGTACTCGCTGGGGCATTCAAGCGAGCGCAACGCGGTGTACCGGGAACTGCTGGAATACACGTTCGAGCGGAGCGAACGCCAGGCCTTCTACCCCTACGAGACCTCGTTCAAGGGGCAATGCGTGATTGACGGCTGCACGTGCCATTACCTGCACGACTACCATCCCACGTGGATGGAGAAGAAGGACGAACACCAGAAGCGGGTGAGCAACCTGATATTCCGTTTCAAGGAAGGCGGGCATTGCGGGGAACTGGTGGCGCAGATCCTTGCGTTTGCCCTGCTCCATGCCGGGTTTGAGAAAGGACGGAAAGACACGGTGCTGATACCCGTCCCCGCCTCGACGCGCGAGAGGCAGCGCAGGCGTTTTCCGGTGGCCTGCTACTACCTGTCGAGGGAACTCGGCATCGAGGACGGCTACAAGGCGATATGGATAGCCGAAGACCGGGAACAACTGAAAGGCCGGGAGAAGAGCGGCGGCGAGATACTCTCGAACCTGCAATTCACGCGGCGGTACATCCGGGGGAAGCATATCGTGCTGCTGGATGATGTATTGACGACAGGGATCAACTTCCTGCACCTGTCCCGGAAGATGAAGGAGCTTGGGGCGGTATCGATCACGGGGGTGTTTTTAGGGAAAACGGTAGGCGGGTTATGACAACGGCGGGTTACGGCACGATTTCATAAACCGTGCGGCTGTCGTTGCGGAAGATGTCCTGCTCAATCTGCTGCCCGACTTTCACGATGCTGTCAATGTCCGCATTGACCTTCAGGCTGAGGACGGGGGCAAATTCCAGATGGTCGTAATCAACGGGGGTATTGTTATAGGTCGTTTCGACAACGGGATAGCCTTGCTCCCCGGCGAAGCGTTTTAACGAGTCCAGATAAGGGAGCTGCTCCTTGCTCATGGCTTCAAAGTCGATGTAGAACTTCCCGTTTTCCTGCATGAAATAGATGCAGTCCGTACCGTTGCTACAGATGCCCGTGAAGTCAAACTCCGTGCGTCCTGCCTGCACGTTCCTCAACACTTCGGGGAGCTTGTCCATCGTGATGCGTGCGGCACTTGGTACAGGAAGAACGGCGCTCCAGTCCTGCTGCGCCTGCTTGCCCGTGTTCCTGCACCCTGAAAGCCCGAAAACAAGGGCTAACATTTCCATTATTATAACCTTCATACTTTTCATGTCTGTTCCTATTTTATTAAGCCAATGAGTTGGCAATCCTAATCTCACCGCCTAAAGATACGGGAAAAAAACAGAAAGGCAGACCGCAGGGCAGGAAAATTTTGCGAATTATCTATTCCGGTTGGTCAAATACCCGAAAATGAATAAATTGAGGCACACGCAACATGCCGCTCAGCAGATTATATTCAATATGACAGAGATAAGTATTTTCATGTCATTCAATCCTAATTATCTGTCTTTGATTGTAAGATATGGCGTAAGCCCCAACAGTATTCCGTCTTGCTGTGGCTCTTGTAGCAATTATCTTCATCTAAATAAACATCCAACTTCCAAAAGTCCAAATCCTTTTTACGAATGACATCGCCGTAGTTGTCTATGAAAACAGCCATCTCGTCTTCCTCGTTCCAACTCCAAAAGTAGGGCAACCTGTATCGGACGGTGTGATTTTTGATATACAGTTTCTCCAAATCCCCATTTGCCGTGCAAACTATCTTTCCCAAATACTTGCTTTCTTGTGGGGTATGGAAGATAATGGTCGGATGAAATTCCCGATACAGCCACCCGAACAGAACGAGGGCGATTATAACGGTTATCGTCTTCATCAATCCTTTATGTCGTTTTAATCGGATGGGCATAAAATATCTGTTTTTTCATTTATCAGAAAAAGAGGAAAGCCTCTTGTCAGTATCAAGAGGAATGTTTACCGTATGACTACGATCCAACGCTTCTAAATAAAACCGGACTCTCAGGGAATCACCGGAAATAAGTTCCTTGAGGAACTTCCGCTGACCAGAGGATAGCGAAGAAGGGGCAACAGGCCAACGGGATTCCTTATGGGAACGTGCCATGACCGCAACCGTATCCTCAAACAGCTTCTGAAAATCCGGATTCTTATAAACAAAAATCCGTGGCATGATAATGAAGCGTTTGGATTCGTTTGGAAAAATGGATTCCGCAGCAGAATTCAGATAATCTCCTATAGAGTCGCCTTCTATCCTATAAATGAGTTCGCGATTCCACCTCTTGTAAGGATTGTTTTCAAGCTTATATATGGCTTCATTGACACAGCCGTAATAGAATCCAGTAAGCACTGACAGCCTGTTTTTACCTCTGTTATGTATCACAAACTCGACCGGACATTCTATCCACAACAATTTGCCTTTCTTGGAAGAGTAACCGAACACCGGATACAAACCGGTACGGGTTTGAGTAATTTCGTATTCCTGAGCTATGTTCTGATGAATCAATTTCCTGACAGCCCGGATTGAAAAAGCGCATAAAGTAAACGGCTTTTCAGGGCGGAACTTGTATTCCACGATTTTACTCTTCGATTCAGGAAACCACCTGTCTATAATTTCTTCTTTGTATCCTGTCAAAACAAAATCATCCAGCCTTTCTGAATATCCAAATTGGGCATAGCCGATATAAAGGGAGAAACTTTCGCAGTACGAATATTTGATTGTGAATCCCTTGTCCGAGCCTTCAATGCTTATCTCTTCTTCATCAGGACAGTCGCCTGGTAACGGAAAGACGCTTTCTCCCGCCGGCTTCCCTCCCTTGGTAAGTTTCACAGACACGATAACCGGGCTTTGGACACATCCACCCTTAGCGGAGTCCACGGACATGGTAAGTTCATACGTCTGTTTATGAACCTGAATCCTTACGGTATCCCTCATGCTTCCCTTTCCATAAACCATGATAGGGAAAAGCAGACACAATATGAATGATTTTAATTTTGTCATGTTGATATTGTCAATAATGTTATACCATCAACGGAATCCGCCATCGTCCTCTTCAGCCGTCCATTCCGCTCCGACAACTCGTTTTTCCAAGTTGCTCAACTCGCCGGGCTGAGTTGTCCAACTCAGAACTTTGAGTTGCCCGAGCCACGACTTCGGGCCGCTGGACTTGCGGAAACGGGGCGGGCAGGCTTCGACAATGGCGTATTACACAATAAATTCAAATGTACAAAAATATTCGGGAGGCGCAGGCTTCCGCTCCGGATTTAACATTTCGAGCGGTGCGGAAGAGAAAACAAGAGCGGCTTCGCCCGTGCTTGAATGCCGGGCAGAGCCGCCTTTTTTGCGCCCGTATGCGGGGAAAACAGGGGGCGGCGGGAGGAAAACGGGAAAAATCATTCCATACCCTTCCCATACTATGGAATGCGCCTGCGGAGGATTGCAGACCTTTGCACCGTAATCATTAAGAAATAACAGTTATGGACACAATGACAATGGAACAAGCCCGTGGCAGGACGGGTACGGGAAACGGCGGCAAGACCGGGCGAAAAACCGTCAAGGGGAAAGACCCGGAGGCCGTGGCACGGGAACAGTTCGAGGCATGGATGCAACGCATCATGGAGCGGTTCGACCGTCAGGACAGAATCATCTCGGTGCTGATAAACAAGGATGCCGCCGGGGTGAAGTACATGGACGGGGAACGGCTGTATGACAACCAGGACCTGTGCGAGATGCTGCGCACCAGCAAGCGGTCGCTGCAACGCTTCCGCAGCGAGTACGGGCTGCGCTACCGGAAAATCAGCCGCAAGAGCTACTACAAGGAGTCGGACGTGCTGGAGTTCATCAGCCGGAACATGGAGGAGGTGGTGCAGGACGGCGAGAAGGTGCTGAAGATGAAGGACGAGGCAAAGAGGAAACCGGACAAGGTGAAGAGAAAAGGCGGGAAGCGTGTGGCGGGACACCGCTGAGAGTATATCGCAAAGGCGAAAAGAGGAAAAGGGGCTGTATGGGTGAAATGCCGGCAGTTCCGGAAGTCCGCCCCGCCCAATGTTTGCGGACATGGGCAAAGGGAAAGCGATACGACAAGAAAACGGATAAGCGGCGCAAGCCGTAGTGTTAATTATCAATTAAAAAACATCAAAAATGGAACAGAAAAAGAAAAACGAGAAAGACGTGCTGGTCGTCCGCGACGAGAAGACGGGCGAAATCAGCGTAGTAGCCGGACTGGACAGCAAGGGTTATCCGAAGACGGCTCCAGCAAAGGCGGAACACTCGCAGGACTTCCTGCGCTTCGACCGACACGGCGACATGGTGGATAACTTCTTCAGGAACTTCTACCGCCAGTGCAAGGAGCCGACACGCTTCGGCTTCTACCGGGTGGCGGCGGACATGGCAGACGCGGTGCTGCCGGTCATCAAGGATTTACTGAAAGACCCTGCGGCAAATGCGGAAATGCTCGCGGCGCACAAGGTGGACACCGCCGAATACCAAAAGCAGGCGGAAACGCTGGCCGGTGGGCAGGCTCCGGAAACGGAGGAGGCGAAAAAAGAAAATGCCGAGACGGAGGCTGTGGAACAGCAGGCTGCGGAGGAGACGAAAAAAGAGAATACTGACGAAAATAGTGTACAACAAAAAACAGATGAGACAATGGAAGAAGTGAAACAGGAACAGGGCGTACAGCCGTCCCAAGAGGGCGGAACGCCGACGGAACAGGTGCAGGAGCCGGCACAGGAGCAACAGCAACAGAAGCCGGAGAAGCAGAACCTGATAGCGGACGGCGATGTGGACTGGGAGGAGCTGCGCAAGTGCGGCATTGACAGGGAAAAGCTTTCAGAAAAGGATTTGAAAGCCCTGATGAATTACGGCAAGACGGGGCTGGTGACGGTGAAGCCGACCTTCGGCTACGAGAGCTACGAGCTGCAAGCCCGCCTCTCATTTCAAAAAACGGAGGACGGCAAGCTGAAACTCACTCCGCATTTCATCCGTGACGCGCCAAGGCTGGATGTTCCCTATAAGGGCTATTCCTTTACAGATGAGGACAGGAACAACCTGAAACACACGGGAAATCTGGGCAAGATGGTGAGCGTGGCGGATGAGAGGACCGGCGAGTTCCGCCCCTCGTACATCAGCATCGACCGCCTGACGAATGAAATCGTGGATGTTCCGGCGAACAAGGTGCGCATCCCGGACAAAATCGGGCTGACCCCCGTGTCATCGGCGGAGAAGGACATCCTGCGTGCCGGGCTTGCCTTGCCCAAGGAAGTGACGCTCAAGAACGGGCGTAAGTTCCATGCCCTGCTCCAAGTGAACGCCGACAAGCGCGATGTGGAGTTCGTGCCGGGACAGAAAAATCAGAATCAGGCACAACGGCTGGCGGACAGCAGGCGGGGGCAAAACAATGACCCGTCCGACACGCAGCAGAACCAAGGGAACGAAAGCGACGGGAAGCGGCAACGCCGCAACCGCTCGTGGACGAACGAGGACGGCAGCATCCGTCCCATCAAAAAATGGAAAGACGACACATTTACCGAACAGCAAATCAAGGATTACGTGGCGGGCAAGACGGTGGTGCTTGCCAACGCGAAGGACGACCAAGGGCAGCCCTGTACGAAGTACCTGAAGTTCAGCTTCGAGAAAGGGCGTCCGCTGACCTACTCGCAGAATCCCGACCTTGCGCAGACCGTCGCCCCGTCGAACGAGAGCAGGACGCAGCTTGCCGTGAACAACGAGGGCAAGACCAACGAGGCCACCAAGCACGTGAAGGAGCCGTTGCAGCAGGGTCAGACCGCACCAAAGGACGAAACCCAGCAGAAACGGCAGACCAAGAAATCCAAAGGCATGAAGGTGTCCTGATTGCCGCCACTAAATCCATCCGACAATAATCAACGGATTGAAACGGGGTTTGAACACCGCCCTGTGCCGCATATCCCACGGACAAGGACGTGCCCCGTTTCATTTCCATCTAAGAAGCTGTTTTGAATTTCTCCAAAAAGTTTTTCTTGGCTTGATGTATCCGTTTCCGTGTGTGCTTTGGGCAATTTTTTGGTCCTTTTCGCTCCTGTTCTTCGTCAGATAGCCCGCTATCTTCCTCATCACAGAAGCGAAAATGCCTCAAAAACTCATCCCAAATCATCGCACGATAAATTCAAAACAGCTTCTAAAAAAACAAAAGTATCAACAGATTAAATAGAAAAAGACATGATTACCATATTGGCAGAAAAACCGAGCGTCGCCCGTGAGATAGCACGGATTGTCGGCGCAATGAAAAGAGAAGAAGGGTATTTCACCGGAAACGGCTACCACGTGACATGGGCATTGGGGCATCTGGTTCAACTTGCCCTGCCCGACGGGTACGGCATCAAGGGCTTCCGGCGTGACAGCCTGCCCGTCATCCCCGAAAGGTTCGAGTTAATCCCCCGTCAGGTGAAGACGGACAAAGGCTACAAGGCGGACGCAGCGGCGGTGAAGCAGATTAAAGTGATAACCAAGCTGTGGAACGAGAGCGACAGTATTATCGTGGCGACCGACTGCGCCCGTGAAGGAGAATTGATATTCCGCTACCTCTATGCCTATACCGGCTGCACCCTGCCGTTCCGCCGTCTGTGGATAAGCTCGCTGACCGATGCCGCCATCCGCAAGGGATTGAAGGAACTGAAGGACGGTCACGAATACGACAGCCTCTACCAAGCCGCCAAAGCCCGGAGCGAAGCCGACTGGCTGGTGGGCATCAACGGCACGCAGGCATTGACCGTCGCCGCCGGACGGGGCACGTATTCCGTAGGGCGTGTGCAGACACCCACGCTGGCGATGGTCTGCAAGCGTTTCTGGGAGAACAAGCGTTTCACGCCCGAACCGGTACACCAGCTGCATTTCTCCACTCCGTCGGTGAGCGTGGATGAGCTTGTGAAGTTCGCCTCGGTGGAGAAATGGAAAGACAAGGAGGAAGCCACCGCATTATATAATAAGGTAAAGGCACAAATGTGCGCCACCGTCGTGAAAACCGAAAAAAAGGAAAAGGTGGAGAACCCTCCGCTGCTGTACGACCTGACCACACTCCAGAAGGAAGCGAACACGAAGCACGGCTTCACGGCGGAACAGACGCTCGACCTCGTGCAGAAGCTCTATGAGGCGAAGCTCGTCACCTATCCGAGAACGTCGAGCCGCTACATCCCGGAGGACGTGTTTGACGAAGTGCCTGCGCTGTTCGACCGTCTGGCAGGTCATTCGTCCTTTGCGGAGAAGATTGCAGATATGGGCGAACTGAACCGCCGCAGCGTGGACGCATCGAAAGTGACCGACCACCATGCGCTGTTGGTGACCCCGAACCGTCCGCTGGCTCTTTACAAGAACGAACAGCTCATCTACGACATGATTGTGGGGCGCATGATTGAGGCATTTTCCCCGGAGTGCGTCAAGGACACGACCACCGTCCGTGCGGAGTGCGAAGGCGTGGCGTTTGAAACCAAAGGGTGTATCATCCGCAAGGCGGGCTGGCGTTCGGTCTATGGCGAGGACAGGGAGGACACCGTACTGCCCGACTGGAAGGAGGGTAACACGCTGGCGATGAACGGCTGCACGATGAGTTCGGGCATGACCCGTCCGAAGACGCTGCACACGGAAAGCACCCTGCTGGCGGCAATGGAGACCGCCGGACGCGAGGGCGTGGAGGACGAGGAAGCGCGGCAGGCGTTGAAGGACTGCGGCATCGGCACGCCCGCCACCCGTGCCGCCATCATCGAGACCCTGCTCCGGCGCGAATACATGGTGCGCGTGAAGAAGTCGCTCGTGCCGACGGAGAAAGGGCTTGCCCTGTATTCCATCGTGAAGGGCATGGACATCGCCGATGTGGAAATGACCGGGCGTTGGGAGTCGGAACTGGCGGAGATAGAAAAAGGCAGGACGCCGCACGAGGCTTTCCTGCGCGACATCGAGGACTACACCCGCAAGATAACCACCGAACTGCTCGCCTGCGACAAAATCTTTGGTCACAAGGCATCGGGCTGCGCCTGCCCCAAGTGCGGCACGGGCACGATGCAGTTCTACGGCAAGGTGGTACGCTGCGACAACCCGGACTGCGCCCTGCCGGTGTTCCGCCAGATAGCGGGCAGGACGCTCACCGACACGGAAATGACCGACCTGCTGGCAAACGGAAAGACGGGTGTCCTCAGCGGCTTCAAGAGCAAGCAGGGCAAGCCGTTCAGCGCGGCGGTCGCCTTCGATGCGGATTTCAACACCGTGTTCGAGTTTCCGGAGGCGAAAAGAACAAGAAAAGGGACAAACATGAAAGGAAGAAGAAAATAAATGACTACTTTTTGATAAAGTAAGCAGCATCTCGGAATAAAAATAAGCGAACTTATTTTGTTCTCCCCTCGATTTGCATTACTTTTGCCACTGATTCATGTAATAATCTGTTTCAATTCGTTGATACTGTTTATTTACATGGATTTAGTGGCGGCACTCGGAGGGATACCGGGTGCCTTTTTTCTTTCTTTCCGGCAAATGCCGGACAAGCCGGCGAAAAGAGAGGTACAGGTCGGCGGGCTCAGCCTCACACAGCCGGTGAAAAGAGTAACGGACATATCTATAATCATTTATCCACTAAATCCATAAAAAGATGAAACAGAACAAGAAAACCGTTCCGGCGGAACTGTCCTATTACGGGCTGTACCTGCTGGACTACCTGAGAAAATACCATCCCGACAAAGCATCGGATACCGGTTTCATTGCCGGACGCGAAGAAGCCGCCACCGCCACCTTCGAGAAGGAAAGGCTGGCGGGCGGCACGGTGGAGGACGCCCACGAGGAAGCCATGCGCGTGCTGCTCGAAGGGCTGCACTTCTCTCCCTACGCCCTGCTGACGGAGGTCGTGGAGAGGGAGTTTGCCGACGAGGTGGCGGAACAGGAGCGTGAACCGTTCTGCCGCAGGCTCTACCCCCACCTGAACAACCTGTTTGCCGGTTACGACACGTCGGATGACACCTTCGCCCTGTCACCCGCGCATGACCTGCTCTACACGGAGCTGGTCGGAACCGTCATGCTTTATCTGGAGTCCTATGGCGTTCAATAGAAAACAGAAGCTGAGGGACAACATCGAGGCGGTACGCACGGCGTTCACGCTTGACCGGGAACGGCGCACCCCGACGGAAAGGGAACGTGCGCTGTTGGAGCGGTACTGCGGCTTCGGGGGGCTGAAGTGCATCCTGAACCCGGCAAAGGAACTGGCGGATGCCGTGCATTGGGTGAAGTCCGACCTCGAACTGTTCGCCCCGACGGTGGAACTGCACCGTATCATCAGGGAGAACAGCCGGGACGAAACGGAGTACAAGCGGTATGTGGACTCGCTGAAAGCCTCGGTGCTGACGGCGTTCTACACGCCGCAAGCCATCACGGACACCATCGTGGACGTGCTCCACGACAAGAAGGTGCGCCCGAAGCTCGTGCTGGAGCCGTCGGCGGGCATGGGCGCGTTCATCGCCCCGGTACTGTCGGACAATCCGCAGGCGGAGGTCATGGCTTTCGAGAAAGACCTGCTGACGGGCAAGATGCTCGGACACCTGTACCCGCAGCAGAAGATACGCACGGAAGGCTTCGAGAAGATAGAAAAGCCGTTCCTGAACCGGTTTGACCTTGCCATCTCCAACATCCCTTTCGGGGATATAGCGGTGTTCGACCCGGAATACACCAATGGCTCGGTATTCAAAAAGATAGCGGCAAGGAAGGTACATACCTATTTCTTTCTGAAAGGGCTGGACACGGTGCGTGACGGCGGTATCGTGGCATTCATCACCTCGCAGGGTGTGCTGGACACGGAGGGCAACGGCGGCACACGCTACATGATGACAAGGAAAGCGGACTTGGTGTCCGCCATCCGCCTGCCGAACAACCTGTTCACGGACAATGCCAACACGGAGGTGGGGTGCGACCTGATTATCCTACAAAAGAACGAGGGCAAGGAGGAGCTTTCCGAAGAGGACAAGAGGTTGGGCGATGTCGTAAAGAACAACCATACGGGAATTTCCACCAACGGGTATTTTTTCGACCACCCGGAATACATCATCCATACCGACGCGAAAAGGGATACCGACCCCTACGGCAAACCCGCTATGGTCTATACGCACAGCGGCGGCGTGGAGGGTATCGCCACGGACTTGTACCGGATATTGTCGGCGGACCTGTCGGCACGGCTGGACTTGGAACGCTACAACGGTGTCAAGGGGGAAAGGCAGGAACCCCGGCAGGCAATTGTCGTACAGCCTGCACAGGCGGAGGCGAAAAAAGGAAATGACATCAGGCAGGTTGCCGGGCAAGAAGCGGAGGTGAAAAGAGAAAATGACATCAAAACTGCTGCCGGGCAGGGTACAGAGGTGAAAAAAGGAAATGCCCTGACGGATACGGGTGAACAGACGGAGACGAAAAGAGAAGGGAATCCGGTACAGCCGATGAGAACCGTAGCGCAGGGAGCGGAAACGAAGCAGTCCGAGGCTCCTGTAATGGACCTGTACGACCTGTTCGGCTACACGCAGGAGGAGCGCAGATTGGCGGAACGGGGACTGAAACCGGAGAGGAAGAAAGGAGCGAAGTCCAAACGCCGGAAGCCGGTGCAACCGTCATTGTTCCCGATGCCTGCTGACGGGCAGCGGGTAACGGCGGAAAAAGAAAATGAAGCGGCAAGAGGCAGAAGCGCGGAAACGGCTTCTGCCATCAGCCCCGAAGAGGTACGGGAGATGGAGGAAATCATCCGTCAAGGGGCGAGCGGAATACCGGAAAGCCGGCACGAAGAGCCAGTACCCATGCACGGAAAGCCTGAAGGCGCTACCGCCCCAGCCGAAGACGATGACCCGGAGGATGCCGTTTACCGCAGTCTGGACTGGGAAACGAACCCGCCCATCAACGGCTTCTATGAAATGATGATGTCACTCACACCCGAAAGGCGTGCCGAACTGCGCCGGATGGGAAAGGAAAAAATGGATGCCAATGCCGCCAAGCAAACGGCAGGGCTGTCGGAGACGAAAAAAGAAAAGGTACAGGCGAGGGAAACGGAACAATCCTCGTCCGGGCGCACGGCCTATCCGGTAGAGAACGGCTTTGAGGCAGAGGGAAGAAGACGGATTGAGCGTGTGGAAAGGGAGATGCGGGAGGAGGAAGCAGCCCTGACACCGGAAGAGCGGCAGCGCAGGAAAGAGGAAGCGATGATGCCCCGTCCGTTCAAGGGCATTATGGAGCCGCACCTGAAAGAAGGCTCGCTGGTATGGGAACATACCGGCGGAGTCCGTTTCCAAATCGGGGTGCTGAAGGATGTCACCCGGTACGGGGCGACCTTCCAGCCGCTCGACATGGAGGGGATGCAGGCGCAGAAGGCACAGCTCTACATCGACCTGCGCAACACCTACGAGCGGCTCTATGCCCATGAAGCGGAAAACCACGAGGAGAACGCCCTGCTGCGCCGCAACCTGAACACCTACTATGACGAGTTTGTCATGCGCTACGGCAACCTGAACGCCAAGCACAACGCCAAGCTCATCCTGATGGACGCTTCGGGGCGCAACATGCTCTCGCTGGAGCGCGGCGAGAACGGGAAGTTCGTCAAGGCGGACATCTTCGACCATCCCGTTTCCTTTTCGCAGGAAACGCTTGTCGAAGTGGAGTCGCCCGAAGAAGCCCTGTCCGCCTCGCTCAACCTGTACGGCGGCGTGAACCTGCCCTACATGGAGTCGCTTTGTGATTTGCCGCAATCGGAGATGCTCGAAGCCCTGAAAGGACGAGTGTTCTACAATCCGCTGGAGAATGGCTATGAGATTGCCGACCGCTTCATCGCCGGAAACGTGGTGCAGAAAGTCGCCGACGTGGAAAATTGGGTGAATAGTCATGAGGGACACGAAATGCTGCCGCAGGCGAAAGAGGCGCTTGAAACCCTGAAAGATGCCGTGCCCGAACAAATCCCCTTCGAGGACTTGGACTTCAACTTCGGGGAGCGTTGGATACCCACGGGAGTGTATGCCGCCTACATGAGCCGCCTGTTCGACACGGAGGTGCGGATAACCTATTCGGAAAACATCGACGAGTATGCGGTGGCGTGCAGCCACAAGACAATGAAAATCACGGACGAGTTTCTGGTGAAGGGCTATTACCGCCACTACGACGGCATGAACCTGCTGAAGCACGCCCTGCACAACACCTGCCCGGACATGATGAAAAGCATCGGCAAGGACGAGCACGGCAATGACATCAAGGTGCGCGACAGCGAGGGCATACAGCTCGCCAACGCGAAGATTGATGAAATCCGGGGCGGCTTTACGGAATGGCTGGAGGAACAGTCGCCGGAGTTCAAGAAGCGGCTGACGGACATGTACAACAACAAGTTCAACTGCTTCGTGCGCCCGAAGTACGACGGCTCGCACCAGAAGTTCCCGGACTTGGACCTGAAAGGCTTGGGGATAAAGGACTTGTATCCTTCGCAGAAGGACTGCGTATGGATGCTGAAATTGAACATCGGCGGTATCGCCGACCAGGAAGTGGGCGGCGGCAAGACGCTGATAATGTGTGTCGCATCCTATGAGATGAAGCGTCTGGGGCTGGTTCACAAGCCGATGATTATCGGGCTGAAAGCCAACGTGCGCGAGATTGCCGAGACCTACCGCAAGGCTTATCCCAACGCGAAAATACTCTATGCCTCGGAAAAAGACTTTACGGCAGCCAACCGTGTGCGCTTCTTCAACGACATCAAGAACAACGACTGGGATTGCATCATCATGTCGCACGACCAGTTCTGCAAGATACCGCAGTCGCCGGAGTTGCAGCAGCGCATCTTGCAGGAAGAGCTGGACTCGGTGGAGGAAAACCTCGAAGTGCTGCGCAATCAGGGCAAGGACGTGTCACGCGCCATGCTGAGGGGGCTGGAGAAAAGAAAAATCAACCTTCAGGCGAAGCTCGAAAAGGTGGAACACGCCATCAAGTCACGCACGGACGATGTGGTGGACTTCAAGCAGATGGGCATCGACCACCTCTTTGTCGATGAGAGCCATTATCAGAATTTTTTAAGTTTTCCTATTTTACGAGATAATTGGCTGATATTTATAGATTTTAGTCTGATTCAGTTTGGATTATTTATGGATAGTTTTGTAAGAAAAGAAGCACCATGCTTACAAGCATAGTGCCGTATAATCTTAAAATAATATGAATTTAATGAATTATAAACATCTAAAAAGATGTAGTAAGTGAAATTTATCTTGACTTTGTACTATTGAAATGCAAAGATTATTCTATACAATACTTATTATATGCGTCTTTATATATATTCCTCACTTCCTCTTGAAAAGCCGCCCTTCTATTATGTAATTCCATCAATTGGCCATTAATCTGCTGATAAATAATCCTGTGTGCCGGATTTGGAAGCAATGTTTCATCATATACATCTGTTTCAAAATCCTCTTCTTCTATAGCCGCATGAGCAAGATTTAATAAATCTTCCTTGGTCATATCGGTTACAACCATCCAGTTTTCGCCTCTTGTAAAATAGGCTTTCCGATCTTCAATTTTTAAGTGTTTCATAAATATCTTTCCTTTCTGAATAAGCTTGTTCACCAGCTTCTAAACTGTTCAACGTGATTTCGTAATTCTCAATGGTATTTCCTTTAACATCCCTTAGGGTTTGAGCTGTTGGGTAGCCGCTATAAATGTTGAAATGAACTCCATCTGCCTCTATCTTTTTTTCCGTATAAAGAATGTAATCTGGCTTTATAGAACCTCCTATTGTATTATTATGCGTAGAAATAATCACTGGCATATTCTCTGCCATTTCCTTAATAAACTTATTTACCTCGTTCTTCAAAAAGAGATTATCAAACGAAGACTCTGGTTCATCAATAATGAGAATGTCACATAGAATAGCATCTTTAATTTTCTGCAAGAAGTTAAACTCCGAACGTTCCCCACCGGATACAGGCAAGCCTGAAGAATTAAGTATTCTGTAATCTATGGCTGCAAACAACTTATAAATACGATTACTCTCAACGCCTGCCTCCTTTAATTCATCTAAATACTGAATAGGGTTTCCATACTTCGCAAAAGCGTTAGTAAGTGACACCTGTTTTAATCCGACAGTTTTCAAATCTGTAGCATTCGCAAATGGGCGTGCGGACACACTGATTGTAAAATGTCCGGCCTTTTCCGTGCTAATAGTTCTGCTTTTCTTTATCGCTATAGCTACTTGGGCAAAAATTTCACGCTTTTTCTTATTGATAAAGTATTGGTATAAGTCTATATTGGGAATACGAGGTGCTGCAGATTTCAATTGTAGCGACTCCTTTACCATCTTGATTATGTTATTAACTTCTTTGAAATACAAGTTGGCAACGTTATCCTTCCGACATTGTTCTATCAATTCTTTTAAGAGTGACTTCAGTGAGGCTTCGGGTAAATGCTTATTGACAAGCGATTTGTAAAGCTGTGATTCTAATAAAGTCAGTGTTGCATTGATAAGTTTTTTAATCTCATCAAAACTTAGTTCTTTGAAATCGCTTTCATTAAACAGTTTTGACTTTGAGAAAACATCGTTAACATCGCTTTGCTGTGCTGAAGACATAACTGCTTCAAGGTACTTCTGCAATTTCATCTCATCCTCATCGGCTGAACAAGTTTTCAATATATCTGTTACTATAACGCTAAACTCGCGCAAGTAATCCTCTGCAGAATTTTCTTGTCTTACCTTCAAATCATTTTCAAACTGTTCAGAATCACTCCTACTAGTATTGAGCAGTTCAAATTGTTTAATGTATTTGGCCTTTCCTTCAAAACGACTAGCAATGGCATTCAAGGTATGAGTTTTCCCTGTAGAACGTTTCCCAAACATAATATTAAGCCCCGTTGATAACATCTGTCCATTCGGGAATATCTGAAAAAGTTTAATTCCTTTTTCTGAGGTCAATGAAACCTTTGTCTTATCCATTAGACAGAGTTTCAGTGTATTGACATTCACCTGATCAACATCAAAAAATGTATGGCTGACAGGATACTTATCTGGTGTAACACCTTTTTCTATTCTAAAGTCACTGAAATAGACAGGCGTAAGTTCTGTATCCTCCTTCTCCATATAAATAAATTTCTTGACGCTCGACACTTCACCTGCTATTATGTTTCTTCCCAATTTCTCGATGGTATCTTTATGAAGTTTTGGTTCTTTTTCATAATGTGGTATAAGTAAATATTTACTCAAATCTCCAAATATTCTAATGAATGTATCATAAGAAATATCATCATCCTTAGTTTTGATTTGATTTTTTACTTCTTCACATTTTGAATTAAAATCAAACAGTGTCCCGTCATCGTTATTCGCTATGACAAGAATATGCCCATTCTCCAAATCTACTTCAATACCGGGTAAAACAACTATTTGCGTCAATGCATCCTTGATTTCTTGATATTGTGCGTAGTCAAACAAGTTGTGATTTGTGATAGCAATTACATCCAATTTTGTTTTTGCAACATAATCCAACAAAACGTCTTTATCATAAGTAAACATCCTATCTGATACAGATGGCACTGTATGAATATGTAAATCACATCTTTTCATATATTTCGAATTTGTTAAATATATTTTCAAATGCTCAAAGAACAAATGGAAATCTGATTCCAAAATTACCAAATTATCCTGTATAACAGATGATTTTATAAAGATTTTGATATAGTGATGGCAAAAAACACGATAAAATAGAATTAAAAATACTTCTAATTAGAAAAGTACAAGCAACACATATTTGTATTTTGAGATGATATAACAAAAAAGCATTTACAGATAAATAAGTCCAAACACTTTAACTTTGACACCTTTATTACCAACTGGGAGTATAACTGTATATTGCTATTTTTACAAAGTGGCTGTGTATCAATGAACTTTTGTATATTGACACACAGCTTTACTTTCAATTCGTCAAACTTATGTTGAGAATATTTTAGGTCTCATATTTTATTCTTTTTCCATTTCTTTGCCATATTCTTTTGACTCTCGTTTTCAAGCGTTTCCAAAGCTTTCTCTTCTTGTTCTGTAGTTATATCAAGATACGCCATTGTGGTTTGGATGCACTCATGTCCAAGCAAATATGAAATTTGAGCTATGTTCATTCCATTTTCAAGCCAATGTGAAGCCTTGGCATGTCTGAATTGATGGGCATGTAAGTTCAATGGTACATCTTCACAAGTTTCATGAGCTATTAAGGCATATTTTTTCAGCATTTTGTTCACATTTTCGGCAGACATAGGAGCATATACTCCTTTGCTTTTTGAATAAAAGATTAGTGCATCCATATCATTATATTTCGGATGGTATTTCTTGAGGTATCTCTTTAAACATTGCACTGGTTGAGACAAAAGAGGAAGTGGGCGTTTCTTTCTCCCTTTTCCTATGACAATCATGTGAGGTTTAGTACAATCCATGACGATATTACTAATCTTCAATGTAAGGAGTTCATTAACACGTATAGCTGTAGAGTACAAAAGTAGCATCAATGTGAAATCACGAAAACCTGTTGCCGTTCTTTGATTTGGGATAGATAATATGGCTTTAACAGCCTTTTTGCTTAAGCCAATAACTTTTCTTTTAGGTGTTTTCTCATTGGGAATGTTCTCAGCTTGTAGAAATACGGCCATATAAGTCATATCTCTGTCCGCTACATATTTCAAGAAGGCACGTAAGGCTGACAACCTTACATTGCATGTTGCAAGGGTACAATTCCTATCGCTTTTCATCCAAATAATCCATTCCATGATATATTTCCTACAGAAGCACTCTGCATTCAATGTTTCCGGTAAAATGCCTTTCACTTTCTTAAGAAACTCAGCATAGAGTGTCACTGAAATTTTATAGTTTCTTTTCGTGTGAGGGCTACAAGCTTTTATTGAGGGCACATAGTACTCAAGCCACTCATGTAAATAACTAGCAATCTGTATTGCTTGTAAGTTAATCTTCTTTTTCATCTGTCTCTAATATTAATGATTGTTCTATTTCGCTATCGGTATATGCTATTATATCAAAAATCGCAGGGGTTAAAGAATAGTAAGCCAATGTGCTTTCCATTTGTCTGTGTCCCATACTCTTGCTTAGAGCTAACAACTTGTCGTGTACTGCAAATCCTTGGTGCGTCCAGCTGTTTATGTTCTCTATGGCGTAGTTGTGCCTCAGTTCGTATGGGATCGCGTGGGATGAATTGCAGCTTTGCCACAGCACCCTGAAGTGGTACGTTACCCATACAGGAGGGTGCGGCTTGTCATCCGGTGTCGGGAAAAACACCCTGCGGTTCGGAATCAGCCCATCTATTTTTTCGTCATAAATACGCATCAGGGGCAACATTGTGTCATGGAGGACTACATAATGTTGGTCATACCCTTTGCCGTGCTTGATGGATACCACGCCGTTTTCAAGGTTTACGTCATCGCGTTCCAGCAGGACGGCCTCGGTTGTCCTTATTCCTGAACTATACAATAAGCGGAAGAACACCGGCAGTGTTATGCGCTGGATAGCCGCGAGTCTGCCACGCCTTGGCTTTATGTTGTCGCAAGCGTTAAAGAAGCGCTTCAATTCATCGTGTGTAAAAGGATGCGGCGTATAAGTTCTCGGTACAGACCTTGGCACTTGCGGCAAGTCAATTTTCGTCATTTCACGCTTTTTCATGTACTTGATGAAGTCCAAAACAGGATAGACACGTGACACGCAAGAGTTTGTGCATTCAGTTGGACGTTGCCTACACCACCTGTCAACGATTTCTTGGGTAAGTTCGGTTTGCTCTGGATATTCCCTTACGCAAAAATGGTCGAACTGTATTATGTTCTTGATATAGCTATAACTGTAACGTCTGGAAGCCTTGCGGTATTTTACATATCCTTCTATAGCTTTGGATAGGAATGAAATAGTCTTCATACGTCAAACACCCCCTTTTCTATGGGAAAATGTCCTATACTCAATGAACATTCCTTCAGCCTCTTGAATTCCGCACTAAGGTAACGATCAAGAGAATCTGGGGACGCATGACCAAGGGTGGCACTTATGACTGGTTGCTGCACACCGCCTTGCAACAGAGTCGTCGCCACATTATGGCGGAACAGGTGCAGACTTTTTCTCTCATTTTTACCTTGTCTTATTCCTGCTTTGCACATGACTTTTGAACATATGGCATCGAGATTGCTTGTATGAAGCCTTCTGTATGGCACGTGTACTGTGAGAAAAACATATGGTTCCGAACTTCGGGGACGTTCTTTGAGCAGATAATCAAATACAGCGTTTCCTACCACGGCACGGAGTGGCAATGTCAGTGGCTGTCCGGTCTTTACCTGAGTGATTTTTATCAGGTCGTGTTCCCAATCGAAACTGTTAAGTGTGAGTGCAGAGATATCACACCCACGCAATCCCGTGTACATGGCCAAGGTTATGATGGCTTTGTCCTGTAGGGATATTGTGCCATCGTGTTCTAAAGTATGCCTGATAGCAGTAAGCTCTTGTTCCGTAAGGTATTGAATGTTTTTCCGCATGTTGGGTATGGCCGGCAGATATGCGATTATACGTTCAACAGATTTGCCATAGTGGGGCAAACAGGCTTTCAGTCCATATTCCACCGAATATTTGAGCGAATGGCCCATATTCGGTTTTCCGTCTTTGGAAAATACTTCCAATACCGCATTTCCTGTTATTGACTCTAATGAGTACACCCCCATTTCCTGTAGCCGGAAGAAGAACGAAGATAGTGCATACTTCACATTTGTTGAAAATTTGCAACATCTATCTACCGTGTTGAAAGCCATGTCCGTTACATCCTTGTATTCTGCGCAGAGCAACTCGTAGTGGTGCGGTTTACTATAGTGTTTACGACCATCGGGTAATAATCCATTCTCGATATATTGGCAGATTACACGTAACAGGCGTACCTTGTTCCTATAAGTATACTTGTTGGACCACAATGCTTTTAGTGTCGGTTCAACGTCGGTGAGACTCTGCCATTTGTAATGGTTAGCATTTCCTGATAGCCACTCAGCCATTTTCTTCACATAGTCTATGTACATGGCTGAATAACCGGTGTCTTGTAAATAAGAAACAAGACCATTGACTTTTTCATTTAGATTAAATATGTCCATAATCGCATTTTGTTTGAAAGTTATTACAATTATAGACGTAATATAATCAGAACTATTTACGGTGCAAAATAAATGATTACTAAATAATTAAGTAATTTAATAGGAAACTTATAAAAGTTCTGATAATGGCATAAATCCGAAATTTTGGATTTGAGCCACCAGTTCAAGAATCTGACTTTCAACACGCGCCACGACCGTGTGGCGGGA
>OOBN01000361.1_pt1 | contig 46237 bp, 83 predicted proteins | sample 1671091 | NCBI WGS metagenome assembly OOBN01 (sample SAMN06348121, study PRJEB24527) | human gut metagenome | biome: human gut; feature: ankylosing spondylitis patient; material: feces | host: Homo sapiens | place: China | collected 2015-10 | reverse complement strand
GCACAAAACGAGTGTGGCGGCATGATTATATGCCGTGTGTACAAGCACATAATGTGGCTACAGGATTTTTGTAGCTACGGCAAGAGAAAGGACGGAGGCGCAGACAATGGCTGAACTGAAACCTTGCCCGTTCTGCGGGAGCAACAGAATCTCGGTGGAATACCTATATTTTAGACCTTATATCATTTGCGAGAAGTGTCACGCACAAATCCCTTGCTATAACACCCATCCAAAGGCAAAAGAAGCGTGGAACAGGAGGGCTGACAATGACTGAATTAAAACCTTGTCCGTTCTGCGGGGGAGAGGCATCCGCTTCTTGTGAACGCAAATCGAACTATCTGTATATGGTGAGTATGCCTATTTTCACCATCGAATGTCGTGTCGGTTGTGAAAAATGCGGAATTTATTTTCGGCAGAACAGTGTAATTTCACGAGCAGAATATATAGCACCTGTTACCAACAGGGATAGATACGAAGAAGCTGCTGAAGCATGGAACAGGAGGGCGGACAATGGATCAAATTAACAATGAGGTATTTGACAGGCCAATTAAACCGGTGGCGGCGCGTGCCCTTATCGCAACGGTACGAGATATCGCACCGTATCTCACGATTGGTGAGTGTTGTTCGATTGTAGCGGTCGTGCAAAACGCTATTAAGCGTATGAAACTGGAGAATAAAAAAGAATGACCGAAGAACAAAAGAACTGTCCCTATTGCCGTACAGACGCAAAATGTTTAGGCGACTTTATAATTCACAGGAATTTTTATGACAATAGTTATGAATTAGTTGCTATGGCTGAATGTAGACCCAGCAAAATCAACTATTGTTTTATGTGCGGCCGTAAGCTATCACTAAAAGATGAGATGGAGGTAGAAGTTGATGAGTAAATGCAAGATTTGCGGCTCAGAAAAGGAAGAGGACACCGGTTACGCACTCCACATTGTTGTATGCAACTCGATCGACCGTTCCGATATGTATCTGTCGTACTGCAATGATTGCTTTAAGCGCATTGTGCGCAAGCTGCTGCGCGAACTGAATGGCAAGAGAGAGCTGAACATTGCGCTCGATGAAATTAAGGAGGTAGAAGAATGAAGAAACTGTTTATTTCTCAGCCTATGAAGGACAAGACGGACGAAGAAATTCTCGCAGTCCGCGCAAAGGCTATCGAATCCGCAGAGCATGAACTCGGTGAGCCAGTGGAAGTGATTGATTCGTTTTTCCAGAACGCGCCACATGACGCACGTCCGCTTTGGTATCTGGCTAAGTCGCTGGAACTGCTGTCTACGGCTGACGTCGCTTATTTTGCGAAGGACTGGGATAAGTACCGCGGCTGCAAAATCGAGAACGAGTGCGCTATTGCATACGGTATTGATGTGATTGAGGACTACCGCAATGACCATCGCTGAAATCTCCGCCCAGATGGGCGTTACGCCGGAAACACTGGTGCAGGAGGTGATTGCGAAGCATGTGACGGGCGGTATTTTACTGACGGCGCTGTACGTGGTGCTGATGCTGGGCGCGATTGTGGCTACGGTTAAGCTGATGCGGAATGTGGAATACTGCGATATTGCGCCGATTGCCTTTGTGGCCGCTTTTATTGCACTGCTTGGCGTTATGATGTCGTGCAAGGAGCTGGTTGACTGGTACGTTGCGCCGGAAACCACGGCGAACCAGTATATTGTAGAACATTACGGAGGTGGACAGAAATGAACAAGAAAATCACGGCGGCACTGCTTTGCGGTGCGATGATGTGCAGCTTATCGGCGTGCCGGGAAAGCAGCCGTGTTGCGTACAACATCTCGAAAGAGGCGGACAATTTCAACGTCACGCGCCGTCTGGAAGTCATCAACGCGCGTACGGACAAGCCGGTGTTTGAGCTGATCGGCAACTTCGCTATCTCGAACAACAGCAAGAACGAGCTGGAGGTGACTGTCGAGACCGGGCAGGGCGTTTACAAGAAACACCTTGTGTACCTCAACGACTGGACGATCTACGTTGTGGAGGACGTCAGCGGAGCTTACGTGGACAAGTTCCACTACGAGGTGAATTTCCTGCCAGAGATGATCGTTCCGGTTACGGTGACATCGCATGACTAATGACGCAGTAAAACAGATACGCAGAGAAAGGAGAATGAAAAATGACGATTGATGGAGCGATTGAATGCGCGGAATTGATGTCGCGCAATATGGTACTGTTTGACTTTGATAACGACGAGGATAGATGCGAGTTCGGTATGATTTGCGCCGATGCTTTGCATCTAATGAAAACGCTTGGAGAAAAAACGAAACTGGGAAGTGAACCAAACGAGCCTGACCCCGATACAAACACATGGCAGGAGCACATGAAGCGCGAGTACCGCGAGACCAAGGAACGCTATGAAAAGCTGCACCGGATTGTGACGAAGTACGAGGCGGGCGTACTCGAGTTTACGCCGAACTGCTCCATCGACCTGTTAAAGCGGCAGAAACGTCACATGGGCGAATACCTGCACGATCTGGAAATCCGTGCGGAGATTGAGGGAGTGAACCTGTATGATTGACCTGCACAAGCTGGACAAGTTCCGGCTGAAAGACAGAGAACGCGAGTTTTACGGCTGCACCGGCGACAGCGGAAACGGTGTTTTCAAGGTGTATGTCGGCGGCAAGTCGTTCCGGGTGATCGCAAGCAACGGCATGGGATGGGAACACGTCAGCGTTTCGCCCGGCTCTGCACAGCGCAAGTGCTGCCCGACGTGGGACGAGATGTGCGCTATTAAGGATATGTTTTTCGGCGAGGACGAGCGCGTTATGCAATTCCACCCGCCTAAGTCGGAGTACATCAATAACCATCCGTACTGCCTGCACCTATGGAAACCGATAGATACGGAGATTCCGCACCCGCCGATGATTTGTGTTTGAGGTGATACGGTGGATTTTGAAGAAATTGCGTTCCGCGTATTGATCGGAATGTTGTTGGTGTTTACAGGCTGCACGTTGGCAGCACTGGCGATTATGCTGCTTAAAGCAGCGTTAGGAGGATTCGCATGACGGCTAAGTACATCAAGATGGGCGTGGAGGAATGGTACACCGAGGTTTACAAGTGTATATCTTGCGGTGCGGATACGATGATGATGAACAACGAAAGGTATCGACAGCCGCGATTCTGCGCAAATTGCGGAGCGGCGTTTACGCAGGAGGAAAACGATGAACGCAGTGAGTGAAGATGTTGAAAAGCTCGTGGAAAAGGAACTGGAAGCTGCAAATGAGCGGTTCCCACAGTTCCATAGCCCGCATGAGGGGTGGCGGTAATGCAGGAGGAAGCCGAGGAACTGCGGGAAGAATACGACAGTATCGAGATGGCGATGGAGCAGCTCTGGCACCGTATCCGTGACGGTATCCCGACGGCGCAGCATGTGGCTCTCGTTGAACAGTACGCCGAAGCGGCGGCTTGCGAGGCAATTCAGGTGGCGGCGATGGCGAGAAAGTACCTTGATATGTTGGAGCGGATGGACGAGTGAAGCAGTACAGCGCGGAGATGCGGCAGTATCTGGACGAGATGCGGCGGTATGAAAATTGGAGGTACGGAAATGGCGAAGAAAAAGAAAGTCAACCCATACCGAATACCGGCGACGCAGGGTGACATAGAAAAAGCCAAACGAGACGCAACGAACACGGCGGTTGCGTCTACATGGGCAATTATGTTTAGCGTTCTACGGGATAAAGAAGGGTACGACTATGACCGATTACGGCGGATATGGGACGAAACAAACTACCTCGCAGACAGCATCGCCCGAAAATACGTTAAAATCGACGATCTGATTGAAGAACTGCGGGAGAATGGAATAGCATTAGCATGAAAAAGAAAAACGAATGCGCTGGGTGCGCATACTGGCGGGTACTGGGTACAAGCCAAGGCTCTAAGCTATGGGCGTGTCATTATTTTATCGACACGGGGAAATCGCGCGGATGTGAACCGGGTGTGGGTTGCATCCGCAAGGCGGCAAGAATCAGCCGACGCAGGCGATATACACAGCACGGTATGGAGGAGGTAGTGGCACACGACGACTAAAGAATGGCTTTTGCGTGCCGTAGGAATCGAGAACTACATTGCGTCGTTGGAAAACGCTCGTGTAAAAGCATGGACACGAGCGACGAGTGCAACGGCGACTATTAAGGAAACGCCGGGCGGTGGCGGTGATGTTACTGCGAATAAGGCGGATGCGTACATTGAGTTGAACAATCAAATCAAACGAGAGCAGGAGCGGCTTGATCTGGTGCGGGCTGAGATTATCAGCACGATCGCAAAAGTTCCGAGCAACGAACTCAGGACGTTGCTAACCGACCGGTATGTAAACGGATGCAAATGGAGGGACGTGGCGCGTAACCAGAATTACAGCGAATCCCATGTGAAGGGCGAAATGCATGTAAGAGCTTTACAGGCAGTGGAACGGATACGCACAGGCTGTGCATAACATTGTGGAAAACGCAATACACAATAATACTAAACATGGTGGTATAATGATATCGTGATAAAAGCCCTAAAGGGCGGAATCACGGAGTTTCGTTCCTCCATTTTTACCTAAAGTCCCGTTTTAAGCGGCGGGGAAATCCTGCCGCTGACCTGCTCCAAAGTCTGCATGAGGGCAGAGGAGCAAAACGCCTTTCGCGGAACGAAGGCATTGATTATCCTTTCTATTCTTTCGGCGTGCCTTTTGCGCGGCGCGCCGATATGCTCCAAAGCCTGCATGAGGGTGACGGAGTAATAATATTCACGCTAAAAATTGAGAATGGGATGCGGTGCCTGCGGGCAACAGTCACCGCAAACATGCCCGAATGGCTGCATGAGGCCGGACGGGTAACGTATGGAACCTTTTTAGCCAAGGGCAACGTGGCGGACTTTTGGCAAGCCTTGCATGTCGTCCACCATGCAAGGCGATATGCTCCCAAAGCTGCATGAGGCAGAGGGAGCACAACGCCTCCAACGAGGACGATAATATTCTGGCAGCTCGGAAAGACGAGCAATCTGTTTCCGAACGTATGCGGAGCTGCTGCAACAGCTTTGCAGAGTTCAGCGGGTGCTTGCAGGCACGCCGCAACCGGGGTCGCTCCCCGCTGTAACCTAAAAAGGGAATCAGCCGGAAAACAAACCGATAGTAATTGTGACACGCCGGAGAGCGACGGCGCATAGTCCAGAACGAGAGGATGGCGATGCACTGCCGACGGACTGCGAGAGCCGAAAAAAGTGCAGCGAACAAAAACGTTTATCTGATCAGCCGAAAAGCGAAATACGGTAGGCGGCCGCGACGGCGGCAAAACATTCCAAATCATTACACAGGCGACATATATCTCTTGTGCTGCAAAAACTAAGATATAGGAGGTCATTACCTCTCTCGATTTCATACATGTAGTGTTTGCCTGTGGACAGCGGAGGAATCCTCGGTAAAAGCCCGACGTTCGCGCGGCGAAAAGCGCACATACCGCGAAAGCGGTATACATGGGGCGAACAGTCGTAACCGGTGCAAATCCGGTATGCCCTGAAACATCTTTTCATACCTCTTAAAAAAGTAACCCCTACCGGACATTCGATGGCGTTCGGTAGGGGTTACGGCGTTATTTTGTAATGCGGTGGCCGAGGGCGATTTCTTCTTCGGTCCAGCCGTAGCGGCGGCGGGCGTAGTTTCTGGCCCATTCGCGGTAATGTTTGTCGCGGCAGCCGGGGCAAAATTTCGATGCCGTTCCGCCGGCAAAAGGTTTGCCGCATATCTCGCAGACATGGGGTATTTTCGCGTGCGCCGCGGAAATAATTTTTCCCGTGCCTTGACGACGGGTTTTCTGCTTGCATCCGCAGGATTTGATCTCTGTGTTGTAGAAATAAGTGTCGTTGCGATCTATGACACGGCCACACTTTTTGCAGCGTGCGCGGAAACGGGGTTTTCCGTCCTCGTCGCGGTAGCGCTCTACGATCTCAAACGGTCCGTCGGCTTGCAACAGCGGCGGGAGCACATAGCCGACAGCATGCGCTTCCACGATCTTGGGGAAGGGAACGAACTTCGGCGGGGCGGCGTTTTTGCCGCGCTTGCTGTCCGCTTTGCGCTGCTTCTCCTGCTCCGCTTTGCGGCGGCACTCGTCGCAACAGTAATACTTTTCCGGGCTGTCCGGCGGAATCACTGCGCCGCAGACCTTACAAAATCGGTCGGTGTGGCGGATGCGCTCCTTGCGGTAGTCCTCCATATAGGCGCGGCCCTGGGCGTTATCGGCGGCTTTGACCGCCTCGGCGGCGCAGTCGGGACAATACCGCTGACGGGCTGACTTGACGATATACGGCTTACCGCATACCGTGCAGAGGTCAGTAGAGCCGAGAGGGCGCACAGTGCCTTTCTCGCGCTGGCGGCGGTTTGCATCGCGCTGGCGCTCGGCGCGGCAGTCCGGGCAGTACCACGCACGCGGCCCGCCCTCAAACACCTTGCCACATTGGCGGCAGGTGCGGGGACGCATGACCGACTTAACGCTTTTTGCGGCGCAAGCCGGGCATTTAACCTGATCGTCGTACTGCGGCGAGAAAATCCCGCCGCAGGAGATGCATTTTCTGGGTGCTCTTGTTGGCATGGCGTTGCCCCCCTATGCGATGATGGAGATAACAACAGGATCGGAAATAATAACCTCACCTGCGTCCTCGCCGTACTCGTAAGAGTTACCCGCGATAACGGCGATGTGGCGACCGAAATAGTCACCATTATAGCGCGCGGAATCATCCAGCGCGTTTACCTTGATACCGCATAATCCGTTGAGTTCCTCGCCGGTGTCTTCGCCGTTGTCCCAGATGTGGGAAACGTGGTCGATCTCACCGAGTGCGAATGGCTCTTCCTGCTTGCGGACTGCGATGCATGCGTAATCAAAATCATATTCTTCCGCGACTGCGGCGATACGGTCGCGCTGCTCTTTGGTAAGGGTCATTGTTGTTACCTCCTGTTGTGTATATTGTACCGCTGATTTGGCGCGGTGACAAGCTGTTTTTTATATGTTCCGCTGCGGGTGCATGAGCCGGGCGGGAGAGAGGGAGCGGTTAAGGCCCCCTTAGTCAATCTGGCAGTATGTGAGAGCATCATAGCCCATGTCGGCAAGCGCCTTGGTCATAGCCTCGGCTGCGGTCTCGCGCTTGTATGCCTGACCGGGCAGCCTCAGGCAAATAACATAGCGGTTAGAGAAGCCCCAGCGGAAATAATCACCGCCTGCCTCCTTGCAAGCCTGCTTGACCTTGGCGGACTGCCAAAGCGGGAGCAGGAGAGAGGGCGCATCTAAATTACAGGTGCCGCCGTCCTCAACTTGTGCGGCTGCGGCTTTGCCGATCTTGTACACCTTGCGCAGATCGTCGCGGAGCTTGGCGTACTTGCCGGTAAGCGGCTTCGGCTCGGTGTGTTTGATGGTGTTCATGGCGTGTACCTCCTGATTATTGATTCACTGATTCCCAAAAGATTTCAAAACCGATTTCGGCGGGTTCGCCTGCTGCACCGGCTTTATCAATCATATCGTCGATGTGCGCTTGTTCGTTCTTGTGCTGCCACGATAGCGGCTCTCCGCCTCGCCAACCATAATCGATTACATCATACTTCCGACCTCTGTATAAGTACGTCAGAACCGGAAAACCTTCCGGAGAGTATATCTTGCCGACAAATTTTGCTTTTATCATATCGATACCACCTTTCAAAAATGAATTTATGGGTGCGGGCTTTAAGGGTGAACCCGCGAGAACCTTTTAAGCAATGCCCATCATTTTGTTATATTCGGCGGTTTCCTCTGGGGTGAGATCGTATTCTTCCGGAATATCTTCTGCCAAATAATACTCAATAGACTGCTGGCCGAAGCCAACCCAGCGGCCATTCATGAATTCTTGAAAATCGACTTTTGCGCGACCGTGAGAAGCTGGAGTGATCTCGTAGCGATGCCATTCGCAAGTGCCTGCAATGCACATTTGATTACCTCCTGTTTGTCTTTACTGTGACTATAGTATAATATATTTGTGCAAGTATAGCAATGGGCAAAATAACTATATTTGCGCAAGTATATTTGTAGGTTATGTATATTTACACAAACATATCCGAGGCGTATAATAGCTATCGTTAGGAGGTGCTGTTATATGCCATCCAGCAAGGCGCAGCAGAAAGCAACCAATAAGTACATCAACAAGGCTTATGACCGAGTTAATTTGACCCTGCCGAAAGGCAAGAAAGAAGAGATCAAATCCCATGTGGAAGGCCGGAGAGAAAGCGTGAATGGCTTTATCGCCCGTGCGATTGATTGCCAGATGGAGCGAGACAAAGAGGAGGACAAAGCGTAGTGTATGATAGAGTAGATGCAAGCAGCGGCGAAAGCCTTTGCCGTACTATGGCGGAGGAATGCGATACCGCGATCTTAGCATTTTCCACAGGTAAGGACAGCATTGCAGCGTGGTTGCAGTTGAGGAAGTATTTCAAGCATGTAATTCCGTATTATTGTTACACTGTGCCGGGTCTGGAATTCGTCGAAAACAGCCTTGCATACTATGAGGATTTTTTCGGCACTCACATTTACAGACTGCCGCATAGATCACTGTACCGGCTGCTGCGAAATCTGGTCTTCCAGTCGCCGGAGCATGTAACCAAGATCGAGGCGCTGGACTTGCCGGGAGAAGAATATGACGATGCCGAAATTGGCGAGATCATCCGCGAATGCAAGCGCCTGCCGGAATGCGTATACACTGCGACCGGCGTTAGAATGGCAGACAGCCCAATGCGGCGTATCGCCATGAAAACACATGGAGCGATCAACCACAATGCAAAGCGGTTCTATCCGGTGTTCGACTGGGTAAAGGCCGACCTGCTGCGCGAATTTGATGCAAGCGGTGTTCGGCTGCCGGTAGACTATAAGCTGTTCGGCAGAACGTTCGATGGTATTGATTATCGGTTCTTGAAGCCGATCAAGGAGAATTTCCCGCGGGACTACGAGAAGATTATCACATGGTTCCCGCTGGCAGAGTTGGAGTTATTCAGGAGGGGCGAACTGTAATGGGATATTGGAACGACGACGAAGTTAAGGAAACAAAAGATGATCACATTGAATTAGAGCAGCTCGAAAGCGAGTGCCTCGATGAGCTGGGAGACGTAGAGAAGGGTTTCCGTGAGCGCATGGGCGCTGAGAACAAGCGATTCCGCGATATGTGCGACACTGAATATTGGTGTTGTATCTGCTTTACCAGCAGAGCGCAGAAAGAGGAATTTCTCGCATCCCTCGAATTCGATACCGATCTAAAGTATATCGAAGGCAAGGAATTCGCGTGGGCGGTCAAGCGTCCGATTAAGACCGAAGATATGAAGTTTGCGAGAATCGGCAAAGGCTCAAAGGAATATTTGAGCAAAATCATTGGTGAATAAATATAACGGAAAGGATTATCTGCGAAAGATAGTCCTTTTTGTATACTCTGAAAGGAGGTGAAAAGCATGGGTGCAATCCGCAGATTTGCAAACGCAGTGCGTAACCGTATCCGTGGCCGCCGTGCGGCAAGCGCAACGAGCGCTCGCTCGTCCTCGACCTAAGCAAACACAACTCAACAGACAAAGCACCGGGAAATTCTCGGTGCTTTTCTATTGGGTGAAAGGAGGAAAGGAAATGCCGAGAGGCAGACCGAAGAAAGTAATTGATCTTGCAGCTGTAGAAGAACTCGCCGCAGAGGGCAACACCCAAGCGGACATTGCGGACGCTCTGGACTTTGCGAGAGGAAACTTTCTGAATCGCAAGGACGTAAGGGCGGCTTATGTGCGCGGCGTGTCACAGATGCGCTTGCGTTTGAGGCACTGGCAGGTTCAAGCGGCGAAAAGTGGCAATATACAAATGCTGATCTGGTTAGGTAGGCAGTACCTCGGGCAGAGCGATACCCCTGCACCGATGGGAAGCGACAACGACAACGGTGTGCAGCCGCTCGTTGATATGCTGATGAAGCCTGCACCGGACAGAGACATAAAGGATTTTGAAGATGGATAATATCCCCGCACCGTTCACGAAAAAACAAGTGGATTATTTCTATAAATCCCTTCATAGCTGGTTCAACGTGGCCGAGGGCGGCAAGCGTGGCGGTAAGAACGTATTGCAAACAACGGCGTTCTGCGCTCGATTGGAAAAGCACCCGAACAGATTCCACCTCATTGCAGGCGTTTCTACTGCGTCGGCAATGCTTAATATCATCGACTGCGACGGTTACGGCATGATTAACTATTTCGGCAAGCAGAATTGCCGGGTAGGTAAGTACCAGAACCGAGACTGCATCTACGTCAAAACGCGGAACGGCGCTGAGAAGATCGTGCTTGTATCCGGCGGTCGTAAAGACGGAGACGAGAAGAACATCAAGGGCAACACTTACGGCCTTGCGTATATCACCGAGGCGAACGAGTGTCACCCTAAGTTTGTGCAGGAAGTATTTGACCGTACCATGACGAGCGGCGACCGTGGCATATATCACGATCTTAACCCAAAGGGCGAGAACCACCCGTACTACACAGACGTGCTCAACTTCCATATGGAGAAGCAGCGGGAAAACCCAAACTACGGTTTCAACTACGGGCACTTCACCATTGCGGACAACCTTTCTGTATCGGATGAACGCTTGAAAGAAATCCTTGCGACATACGACCGCAAGAGCATCTGGTATCAGCGTGATATCCTCGGTATGCGACGTGTTGCAGAGGGTCTGGTTTATCCTATGTTCTCGACCGAGATGCACGTTACAGATGGCGAGGGTTCCGGTAATCGCTGGTTTGTGTCCTGTGACTACGGCACGATTAACCCGACCGTGTTCCAGCTTTGGCGGTTTGACGAAATGACCTGCAAATCAACTTGCGTGCGTGCGTATCGGCACGACAGCCGCAAGGAGAAGAAACAGAAAACAGATGAGGAATACTACGCCGACCTTGAAATGTTCGTTGGTGGTCAGTATATCGAGGCGATCATTATTGACCCCTCGGCTGCATCGTTCAAGGAAACAATCCGCAGACACGGTAAATTCCGTGTGCGTGACGCAGACAACAGCGTGCTTGACGGTATCCGCCTGATGGGAACGCTGCTTGCCGCTGGTTATGCACAGTACAATGCAAGCTGTACTGGAGCAATCGACGAATTCGGCATGTATATGTGGGACGATAAATCCCCCGAAGATGCGGTTATCAAGGAGTTTGACCATGATATGGACGCATCACGCTATTACTTCCAGACGATAGTGCGCCGAGAGGTTAGAGCAAGGGGGCTTGTGAATGTTTGAACGGTTGAAGCAGTTAATAAAGGCGGTGAGGCAAGCAATGATTCCGGCAAACAAAATTGAAGAACTGACAGGGGCAACGGCGGTCTATGATTCCACGATGCAGTCAAACATTGACCTGTGGCGACGGATGTATATGGACGATGCCGAGTGGCTCGGTCAGCACGGCAACCGGAATGTTACGTCTTGCGGCCTGCCGTCGGCTATCTGCCGAGCGGTGGCACGCCCAACCACCATTGAAAGCACCATCACTGTTGATGGCGGCGCACGAGCAGAGTTCCTAAACGAAAGCCTGCGCGGTATGATTCCGCACATGCGAATTGACGTTGAAAAGGGCCTCTCGGTCGGCGGTTTCTTCTACAAGCCGTTTGTCTCAGAGAACCGTGTGCTTGTGGACTTTAACACAGTCGGCAGCGCGTACCCGGTCAGTGTTGACAGCAACGGAGAGATCACAGCAGCAGTATTCGCGGATACCAAGCGAGAAAAGAACCGATATTATACCAAATTGGAGTACCACGAACTGAAAAGCGGCGTGTACACCATCAAGAACAAGGCGTACAACTCCGACAAGAACGGTAGTATCGGCTCGGAAGTACCGCTGAATACTGTAGAGGACTGGGCACAGATTGCGCCGGAAACGACGATTCAGAACGTAGAACGTCCGCTTTTCGGCTTTTTCAAGGTGCCGATTGCAAACAACATCGAGCCGGAAAGTCCGCTCGGTGTATCGCTTTACAGCGGCGCAGCAGTTGACCTAATCCGGCAGGCTGACCAGCAGTGGGAGCGGCTCATGTGGGAATATGAAAGCGGCGAACGCCGTATCCTGATGAGTGATTCTGCGATTCCACAGCGCGTTGTAGATGAGCACGGACTATCGCACACGAACCCGCTGCTCCGTGACCGTCTGTTCCGCCGGATGCCGTTTGAAGACGTAGACTTCTATCAGGAGTTTTCACCGGAATTCCGCAATGATGCACTATACAAGGGATTCCAAGACACCTTGAAGATGATCGAGCTGAACTGCGGCTTGTCTTTCGGAACACTGTCCGACCCTCAGACGGTAAATGCAACTGCAACCGAGATCGTATCCAGTAAGCAGACAATGTATGTCACTGTGAGGGATACGCAGGCGGCACTTGAACACGCTCTGAACGGCCTGTTGTACGGCATGGACGTTTACACCACGCTTTACGGCCTTGCACCTGCTGGCGATTGGCACTTGCAGTGCGATTGGGGAGATGGCGTTGTGCAGGACACCGAGAGCAAGCAGAAAGAACTTGCTGATATGCGTAATGACGTTTCCGCCGGTCTGATTCGCGGCGAGCTGTACATTGCGAAGAAGTACGGCGTAACCGAGGAAGAAGCGCGGGCAATGATGCCGAACGCGGAAAAGCTAACAGAGGGCGAGGAATAATCAAACTGTTAGCAAATCGACTTTGATAATCGCATAACCCACTTTGATAAAGTGAATCCAGCGCTGTAAGGCGCTTTTTTCATGCCCGCAACGGCATTAAACTACGGAAATTGGCTATCCTGCAAGCCTAAAAGTGCAGGCAGATCGGTGACGGCGACCACCTAAAACGCCTAATCTGAAAGGAGTACACACATGAAGAAAGAAGAACTGTTAGAAATCGGTCTGACTGACGAACAGGCAGATAAGGTTTTTGCACTAAACGGCAAGGATGTTGAGAAATACAAGTCACAGGCGGCAGAAGCCAAGAAAGACGTTACCGACCTGCGCGACCAGCTCACCCAGCGCGACAAGGACATTGAGGACTTGAAGAAGAATGCGGGTGACGCGGACGACTTGAAGACCAAGCTCGACACCCTTCAGAAGAAGTACGACACCGACACCGCCGAATTCCAGAGCAAGCTCGATGCCCGCGATTATGCGGACGCAGTACGCGCCGGTATTACCGCAAAGGGTATTAAGTTTACCTCCAAGGCGGCCGAGAAGGCATTTATCGCTGACCTGACCGCAAACAAACTGGAACTGAAAGACGGCGTACTGACCGGTTTTGACGATTACTGCAAGAAGCAGCAGGAATCCGACCCGGCGGCATTTCAGAGCGAAAAACCTGCTCCGACGTTTGCAAATCCGATTCAGAATCCCGCACCGCATACAGTAAGTGCTGCTGGTCTGGCTGCACAACGGTATTCCGCACAGTTCGCACCCAAGGGAAAGGAGTAAATAACCTATGGGCACTTATGTAAACAAAGTTGACGGTGCACGCAAGCCGTCTATCCTCGCAAGCGAAGTTGGCCTGATCACCAAGACCCGCCTCATCCCCGCAACCCTCGGCACCGCTGATGGCAATCGAAAGGTTGTTAAGCAGGGCACTATCTTCCCGCTGAACGACAACACCGCAGAGGGCATCGTGTTTGAGGACGTGGACGTAACCAACGGCGACCGTGTAGCTGCTGTTATTGTTGCTGGTCGTGTATATGTAAACCGCCTTCCCGCAGCACCCAGCGCGGACGATAGCTCCAAGACTGGCGCAAAGTCCACCCTCGAAAAGAGCGGCGTTGTTTTTGTTAACGCGCCGGAAACCACCAGAGCGTAAAGGAGTAATAACCTATGGAATTTGTAGAACTGCTGAAAGAAGCTGAACTGCTGGACTTCGGTCAGAATTTCAACATTGCACGCCCGGAACTGTCCGGCGACCGCCTGTTCCCTGACCAGAAGACTCAGAATATCACCGCAAAGTACCTCGCAATGTCTGACAGCGCATACCTGCCGACCATGGCAACCGTGCATGCGCTCGACGCAGAGGCACAGATCGGCTCCCGCCCGACCGCAAGCATCGTAACCGTTGAGAAGCTGCTCATCAAGCGCAAGATCAACCTTTCCGAGCGTGTCCGCCTGCTCCGCAACCACGGCGTAAGCACCAACAACGAGATTCTCGACTATATCTTTGACGATATGGCACGTCTGGCTGAGGGTGTAAAGACCCGTACCGAGGTTGCAAAGCAGGAGCTTCTTGCAACCGGCAAGATGACCATCAACGAGAACCACGTCAATACTACTATCGACTTCGGCGTTCCGACCGACCACACGAACAAGACTTTCGACTGGTCTACCGAGGCAAAGGCAAAGACCATCCTCGACGATATTCAGGGCGTACGCGACGCTGCTATTGCAACCGGCCGCGTACTGCGTGAGATCGTCACCAGCTCTGCTGTTCTCAGCCTGCTTGCTAAGAGCGCTGTTATCCAGAACGCGCTTTTCGGCTCTGCTTTCGCAGGCCGTCTGGCAACTCAGGACGAGATTACGAGCCTGTTCTCTCGTCTGTTCAGCATCGAGCGCATCACTGTAAACGATCAGGTTTACAACTACGAAAAGGCAGACGGCACGCTGACCACTCAGCGCTACTTCCCGAAGAACAAGATTGCGTTCCTCGCAACCATGGCAAACGGTTCGTTCGGCGCTGGCCTGTGGGGTGTAACTCCGGAGGAGGAAGCACAGGGCGCATTTACTGCTGCATCGCAGAACCAGTACATCACCATGACCCAGTGGCAGACCCCTGACCCGGTTGCAATCTGGACTAAGGCATCCGGTATGTTTATCCCGGTTCTGCCCGACCCGAACGGCCTGTACATTGCAACTGTAACCCTGCCGTCGTAAAGAAAGGAGCAATCCGCCGTGTACGCAAACTATGACTTTTACCGCACCTGTTACAAGGGTAATTTGATTGATGAGAAGGATTACGACCGTGTAGCAGGGAGAGCGGCGGATATTATCTCTTGCGCAACGCTCGGACGCTCTGACGGCGTTCTGAGCGACACTGTAATGCACCGAGTAAAACGCCTTAACTGTGCGCTGGCAGAAGTCATGCACAATCAGGAAACCGCAGAATCCGCCGTCTTTTCTACGGACGGCGGCGCGGTATCCTCTGAGAGTGTAGGCTCGTGGTCTCGCAGTTACGGCGCTAACTCTGCTATTGCTGCACAGGTGCAGAGCATTGAAGATCGGCAAAAACGACTTATCGCACAGTATTTGTGCGGTACTGGCTTACTCTATGGCGGTATCGGCTGATGAAGTATCCTATTACTCCGGAATACCTTGAAAACGCGCCTAAACCGCTTGTAAAAGCAATCCTCGCAATGGAAGATGACCTGTTGCGTGAGATTTGCTCTCGCTTCAAGCTGACCGGCGAACTGAATGAGGTAACGATAAACGACATACGCACGCTGAAAACCTATGGTCTGGATATGGATACCATCGAACGGCGTATCGCAAATCATACCAAGGCCAGCACGGAGGAAGTGCAGGATGCGCTTGACCGCGTTGTAAAGCTGAACCGTGAGTATTACGGCGAGCTGTCCGACAAGGCAGGTATTACAATGCCACTTGAAATCGTGACGGCACGAGAAATTGAACTGATTCGCAAGCAAATGCTCGATGAGTATCGCAACATTACCCGTTCTCTGGGTTTTGCTGTGCAGACGAACGGCGAAATCGTGTTCCGTCCTATCGCAAAAGCCTATCAGGCTGTGCTTGATAAGGCAGAAATGAAGGTTTACTCTGGTGGATTTACGGTGCAGCAGGCGCTTGAAGATGCGGTGCGGGAACTGGCTGACAGCGGTATTCGCACCGTTGATTATGCGTCCGGTTGGATGAACCATGCTGACGTTGCGGCGCGGCGCGCTATTGTAACCGGTCTGAATCAGGTTACATCCAAGTATGCCGAAGAAGCGGCGGAGGTGTTGGAAACCGACTTATACGAAGTGACCGCCCATCGTGGAGCACGCGATAAGGACAAACCGCACGCTTGGTCAAATCATAAGCGCTGGCAAGGCAAGGTATACGCCACGAAAGGCGGCAGCAAGTACCCGAATATCTACAAGGTTTGCGGATTGGGACAGGTTGACGGCTTGGAGGGCGCTAACTGTAGACACCACCGGCATCCGTTTTTGGAGGGCGTTTCTGAGCGCGTCTATACGGACGATGAACTAAAGAACATCGACCCGCCGCCGTTTGAGTATCAGGGCAAGACTTACACCGCCTACGAAGCGACGCAGATGCAGCGCAAGTTGGAAACGGCTATGCGGAAGCAGACACGGCGCAGGATGGCGTTTGAAGCTGCCGGGGATACCGAGCAAGCCAACAATGCAAAGATACGTCTGCAAGCGTTACGGCGCGAATACAAGGCGTTTTCCAAAGCGGCAGAATTGCCGACACAGTTTGAAAGGGCAAAGGTGACAGCATGAAATTACCGCACACTGTGACGATCTTTCAGCCGTCCGGCCGAACCGTGCTTACAGGCGTGTTGCTGGAAAGCACCAGAGGCACAGCGGCAACGAAAACCGCACTTAACAGCGCGGATTCCGTCACGCTGCATATCCCTCTGCCGTGCGAACTTACGCTATCGCCCGAAAAGGACTATTTCGCCCGTGGTGATGTGCCGGATGAGGGCAGCTACCAGAAATGCCGTGAGAAGCACGAGACATATCGGGTGACAAGCGTTTCGCGCTATGACTACGGCCTGTTGCAGCATTTGGAGGTGGGTGGACGATGATTCACTATTCTCTGAATCTGAAAGTGCCGAAAAACGTACTGGAAAAGCGCGTCGTAAAGGCTAACAAGTGGCTTTGTGAGGAAATCATCAAGGACACCGATCAGTTTGTTCCCGCGCGAACCGGAGCGCTGGCAATGAATGTGCACCGGCAGGGGAATACCATCGTGTACGCCTCTCCCTATGCACGATTTCAGTATTACGGTAAGGTGATGATTGACCCGGCAACCGGCAGTACGTTTGCACCCAAGGGCACACGCAAGGCATTGACAGATCGAAACCTCAAATACAGCAAGGGAATGCACAAGAATGCGCGTCCTCACTGGTTCGAGGCAAGCAAGGCGTTGAATGAAACGCGCTGGATGGAAGGAGTGCGCAAGATTTTGACCGATGAGTGAGAAATTGAACACGGTAACAGCTCGTGAACAAGACGGTGTTTCACGGGCTGTTCTTTTGTGGCTGAAAGGCTATGCTCCCGAAATCGAGTTTGAATATCTCCCGCCGGAACGGTCAGGCATGATGCTTACCAGTGTACAGAGCGCGTATAAAACCGCACAGTACATTGACGGCGGATATGCTGCACAGTACCCGTTCGGCGTGATGTATCGCGCCCTGCCGACCGACAGCGAGGAACGTCTCGACGTTGAATCCTTGCTGAATGAGCTGGGAGCATGGGCGGAAGAAAACCCGCCTGATCTCGGCGAGGGAATGACCGTCACATCTGTTGAGAGAACGACCCCTGCGGGGCTTATCGCTCGATACGAAGATTTAACCGAGGATTATCAAATCCTCTTAACCATTAACTATGAAGTTGAGGTGTAAAAATGGCAACTACTGAAAAGATCAAACGTCCTCTTATTGCTCATTTTCTGGATACCAGCGATAAGATGGGCGAATATAGCGCTGCAAAGTTTGCGCGAATCGGCAAGAACGTAACCGAAGCATCTACGGACTACGGTGCACAGACCGAGACCGAGCAGGACATTATCTCTGATTCTGCAACTACTGAGATTACCGGCTATCAGCCGACCATGAGCGTTTCTCAGCAGTGCACCAAGGGCGACGATGTGTTTGAGTTTATCGACAAGAAGCGTCGCGCTCGTGCTACTCTGGCAGATTCCCACGCATGGCTGCTGAATGTGGACATGTGGAATGCTACCAGTGACAGCGACACTGCGACTTATGTTGCAGAGGTGCAGGAAGTATCTGTACAGGTTGATACCTACGGCGGCGCAGGCGGCGAATCTCCGACGCTGGAATATACGCTGAACTATGTAGGCGACCCGATTCCGGGCACTGTTAAGATCACCGGCGGCGCACCGGTATTCACTGCGAACGTATCCGTATAAGGAGGTAACGAGAAATGGATAGTATCCGCGTAAACAGCGGCGTAAAGGTTATTGAAGTCAACGACAAGGGAGAGACGATCTCCCTTCCGCTGTCTGATGATAGCTTTGTCAAAGGCTTTTTCGACCTGCTGAATGAAATCAAAGACAAGGCAACGGCTATTTCTGAGAAGAAAGGCGACGTTCTGGACACTCTGGACGATATCGTGGCGTTTGACAAAGACGTTAGGGACAAAATCGACGCGCTGATTGGCGAAAATACTTGCGCGAAGGTGTTTGGTGCGGTGCTTCCGTCCTCCAATCAGTTCCTTGATTTCTTCGCACAGCTTACCCCCATCATTGACAGCCATGTTGAGAAGCGTGCAGCAAACATGAGCAAGTACAGCGCGGAGCGTGTCGGCAGTGTTTAACATGCTGCTCGACCGCCTGCCAAGCTCTTACAAGGGGTATCTGATTCGCACGGATTACAGAATCGGCATTCAGATTTCCCTTGCACTGGACGACCCGAATTTAAGCGATAATGACCGTGTATGGGTGGCATTATCTTTGCTTTACGGAGCAGGGATGCCACCCATTGACATTGCACTGGAAGGTTTGCAGTGGTTTGTTCGATGTGGCGACGATAGAGAGATTGAACCCGGCGGTAAACGCATGATGTGGTTCGATTTCGATTCTGCACGGTTGTACGCATCTTTCAGGCAGACGTTCGGCATTGAGCTGCACAAGGTCAATCTGCACTGGTTTGAGTTTATGGCAATGATGGAAAGCCTTAACGAAGATTCGGCAATGTCTCATGCCCTGCAAATCAGAGGCACGGACACAAGCAAAATGAAGGGAAAACAGAAACAGGAATACGAACGTCTCAAACGTAATTTAACCCCTGCACCCGCACTTTCCGAGGAGGAAAAGGAAGCTATTGACGCTTTCTGGGCGCAGATCAATTAGAAAGGCGGTGAATAAATGGCGGATGGCTCTATCAGAATCGACGCTACTGTAAGCGACGAACAAGCGAAAAAGCAGATTGCACAAATGACGAAAGACATTGAAAAGCAATCAGCCGCCGTAGATAAACAAGCCGCAAAGGTACATAAACTTGCTGAACAGTGGAACAAGGTAGCCGCTGGCGGAACGAAGGGCATTAAAATGCAAGCCGACCTTGCAGCAACGGAGAAAGAAGCCGCACGTCTGGCTGCTCGGTTGGATGAAGTAAACGCTGAGATTGAAAAGGCTCAGAGCGATTACAACACCAAACTGAAACAGGCGGCAACGGGCGCAATCCCACAGGAGGAATTCTCGGAATCGGCGCAAAAGCTGAATTCGCTTGTTGCTGAATCGGATAAATTGGGCGAAGCTCTGCGAAACGCAGATGATAAAGCGGCACAACTGAAACAACAGCTTGCCGAGATCAAGCAATCGTCCACGATGAGCAGCGCCGGTCAGAATGTACGGCAAAGCCTTGACAATGAGACGACGCAGTTAGGCAACATGAAGGCCGGGCTGAAACAGTCCAAATCGGAAATGAACGACTTCGTAAGTCAGACAAATTCCAAAATGGCTAAGCTGAAACGAGTTGTTGCGGGTTTAGGCGCTGGCTTGAAAACGTCTGTCGGCAGTCTGCAAAATTCGCTCGGCGGCAAATTGGGCGCTGCGATTGACAAGCTCAAAGCCAAATTCTCCAGTTTCGGACGTTCCAGCCAAAAGTCCATGAAGAAAGCAACGGGCGGCGTGCAGTCGTTCGGTGTGCGTCTGCGATCTATCGTTGCGGGCGCGTTGTTCTTCAACTTGATTTCCAAAGCGCTTACGGCACTGGCTGACCGTTTGGGCAAGGCTCTGCTTGCGAACAAGACGTTTGCAAAGTCGTTCGGACAGGTGAAAAGCAACCTGCTGACGGCGTTTCAGCCTATCTATGAATCTATCATTCCATGGCTGAATAAGCTGATGCAGGCTCTTGCACAGGTAACGGCGCAGATGGCGCAGTTTATCGCGTCTGTGTTCGGTACGACCGCACAGCAGGCGCAGGAAAATGCAAAGGAACTGAACAAGCAAACGGATGCACTGGATTCCACGGCATCGTCTGCGAAGAAAGCTGAAAAGGCTCTTGCATCGTTCGATACAGTCCAGAAATTAACCAATAACAGCAATAACACGACCGACCCGAGCGCACCTAAGTTTGATACGGATTATTCCGCAGCAAAAAATCAGACACCGCAATGGCTCACTGACTTCTGGAAAGTATTTCAGGATTCGTGGGCGCAGTACGGACAGCAGACTATTGAAAGCGCAAAGAACGCTCTTTCTGCGCTGAAAGACATGGTTTCCGCTATCGGTCAAGCGTTTATGGCGGTCTGGACGAATGGCACAGGCCTTGCGTTGCTGAACAATATTCAACTGCTGTTGCAAACCATCTTTAACCTGATTACCGCCATTGCAACGGCATTCACCAATGCGTGGAACACGAACAACACAGGCGAACAGATGTTGCAAGCAATTATGAACTTGCTGAATACGATAATTCAGATTATCACCTCTATTGGTCAGGCGTTCATTGCGGCATGGAACGATGGTAACGCGGGACAAATCATGTTGCAGGCTATCATGACAGCGATTACGAATGTTGTTAGCTTTGTAAATTCCATCGGTCAGGCGTTCCTTGTTGCTTGGAATCAAGCCGGTTTGGGCGAAAGCATTATGGGGCACATCATTTCCATCGTCACCAATATTGCAAACGTGATTGGAAATATCTCGCAGAGATTGCAGGAAGCGTGGGAGAAGAACAACAACGGCGTGCAAATTTGGGAAGCAATTCTCGGTATTGTGGATTCTATCCTCGGATTTATTGACCGAATCACGGAAGCTACTGCACAATGGGCGGCGCATCTTAACTTTGAGCCGCTTATGGAATCTATCAGGAATATCCTGAAAGCGATCAAGAATCTTGCGGATTCGCTCGGTGATGTACTGGGTGATTTGTACGAAAATGTTGTCCTTCCGATGCTGACGTGGGTAATTCAAACCGGATTGCCGGGTTTGATTAACCTGCTTGCAAGCGTGATTCAGTTCCTTGCGGAGCATAAGACATTGCTTGCACTTCTCACTGACGCAGTAATTGGCTTTGTTACAGCGTTCAAAATTACTTCTATCATTCAGCAGCTTGCGTCTATGGCAACGGCAATCGGAAAGGTAGTCTCCGGAATTAGCCCGCTGACGGCTGTATTGGCTCTTGTAATTACGCTGACTGCCGGAATTATGAGTGCATGGAGCAATCTTACTCCTCTGGAACGTGCAACAACCGTTATTTACGGAATTGTTGCCGCTGTTGCTGCATTGGCTGTTGCACTTGGTGCAGTAACCGGCGCAGCGGGTGCTATCGCGGCGGCTGCTGCATTGGCTATCGGCATTGGCATGGTGTATAAGAACATCAACGCTGCAAGCAAACGATCTGCATCGTCCACAAGAGCCTACAGTCTCGGCAATGCCGATCGACCTGTTGCGCTTTCTACGAGCGATATCCCCGCCCTTGCAAACGGTGCAGTTATCAGCCCGAACAGCGAATTCCTCGCTCTGCTGGGCGATCAGAAAAGCGGTGTGAACGTGGAAACCCCGCTGTCTACCATGATTGATGCGTTTAACGCGGCACTGGATGCACGCGGCGGCACTGGAAACAGTAGTCAGCCTATCGAGCTTTACATCGACGGCGCGAAGTTTGCACGCATTACTGGCCCGTACAACAGCGGCGAAACGCGGCGGCGCGGCGTGAGCCTTGTAACAGGAGGTGCATAAATGGAACTTACCGTAGACGGCAAGAAGTACAACGTTCTGGTTACAAGCCTTACCCGTAAATTTCAGGTGCTTGACGGCAAAAACGCAGAGCGAACGCTCAGCGGCGCAATGATTCGCGACATTATCGGTACGTTTTACAACTACGAGATTACGATTCTTCCCGCAGTTGGCAAGTACGGCGACTACGATGCGCTGTACGAGGTTCTGAGTGCACCGCAGGACAGTCACAGAATTGTTGTTCCGTATGCACAGAGCACGCTTACGTTTAACGCATATGTTACTGCTGGACAAGATAACCTCATTCGCAAGAAACCCGGAGAAGCATACTGGACGGGGCTTTCCGTTCAGTTTATCGCAATGGCACCGCAAAGGACGTGACACATGGGAACAAATAAAATTCTTTATCTGGATAAGGTGTTCACGGCAACAGATGTAAAGTCGGGGAATGTGTATCAAGCACGTTCCCCGATTGCTGCATCACAGGAAATTGATACTTTTAGTTTCGATGTATACAGTGAAGACACCACATTAACCGAATTTATCCGCAACACACCATTGACGTATTTCCATAATGATGAACAAATGGGAATCTATTATGTGCAGAAGGTCAGCCGAACAGCTATCAACACATACCATTTCTCCTGCACATCGACCGTTGGCCTGCTGGATGAAACCTACCACGACGGCGGTATTTACACAGGCGAAACCGTGAAGAAAGTGTGCGAGGACATTTGCTCACCGCTGACGGTTTACGTCAAAACAAATATTGCAAATATTGAGCTTTACGGCTGGCTTCCTATCGCGACGCGGCGTGAAAATCTCACGCAGGTGCTTTTTGCGATTGGTGCTACGTTGAAGGTTGACTTTGACGGTGCAATTCGCATTGAAGGTCTGTGGAGCGGCGAGGCAAGCGCAATCGACGCAGGCGAAATCTACGCAAGCGGTACGGTTGATTACGCAACGCCTGTTACCGAGGTAATCGTAACCGAACACGCCTATTCGCAGAGCGCAAAGGAAACGACGGAGCTTTTCAAGGGCACAACGTCGGCAGGCGACAAAATCACCTTCGACGAACCGTGCTACGACCTCGCGGCATCCGGGTTTTCCATTCTTGCAAGCGGTGCAAACTGGGCAACGGTTTCGGCAGGCTCTGGCGTGCTGACGGGTAAAAAGTATACGCACGTTACCCGGCAGGTAATGCAGCAGATTAAGCCCAAAACACGCGAGCTTGTTACACAATCAGATAACACGGTAAAGGTAGAGAATGCGACGCTCGTGTCTCTTGTCAACGCAACAGCGGTTGCAGAACGCCTTGCCGAGTATTACAGCCACAACGAACGTATCAATTACAAAATCGCAACCAAGCGTGAAGTGCCCGGTGATGTAGTGAAGATTGCGCATCCTTACGGTGGCACAGTCTCTGGCTGCATTGAAAGTGCGGATATTACGGTATCCGGCAAACTCGCGGCAGAGGAAAGTGTGCTGATTGACTATAAGCCACAGGACATTGGAGAACAGGAATATTACGATACGGTCGAAGTTTTGACCGAAGATGGAACGTGGACTGCGCCGGAAGAAGTGACAAGCGTTCGCGTGGTGCTGATTGGTGGCGGGCAAGGCGGTTCTTGTGGAAATAAGGGCGAGGATGGCGAGGCTAGCGACGCAGGTGGCGCAGGTGGCGCGGGCGGCGCAGGTGGCGCGGGCGGCGCAGGCGGAAAGATTTATGTCGTGAACATCCGGGTCGCACAAGGGACAACATATGCGATTGTCATCGGAACAGGTGGCACGGGTGGCGTATATTCCGACGGCAACGAAGTCGCTGGTAGTCTTGGCGGTGATACGACTTTCGGCAATTACACTTCCGCAGACGGTTCGACTTCAAGTACCGGATATACAGATACCACAACAGGCACGTTTTATGCTAATACAGGAAACAAAGGTGTTTCTGGCGGTGCTGGTGGTGCTGGCGGCCATGAAGGTGTAAAATTTCCGGAAGATGGCGAGGATGTTGGAACGTACAAGGGCGGTAAGGCAGGAGCGTATACAACGGGATCGCCTAGTTCACGCGGTGGTGGCGGTGGCGGCGCAGCCATGGGCAATGATGGTGAAGATGGCACGGTTCGGCACTATAACGGCGATGGTGGTGCGGGCGGTAACGCAACAATCATCCCGGAAATCCCAGCAACATTGGGCATGGGTGGCACCGGCGGCGCAGGCGGCGGTGGCGGCGGTGGCGGCGGTGGTGGTGATTGGAATGGCGGCGGCGGTTCTGGAGGCACAGGTTCTAATGGCGGAAACGGTGCACCGGGTTGCGTCCTTATTTACTACCGCGCATACCGCGCAAGCTCTACCGTACGGCTTATCACCCGCGATGGCAAGGGCTTCAACGAGAAATTCACAAGAAAGGTGGTTGCATAATGCCTGATACTTATACGTCACAGTTTAGCGGCGAAGAAATCGACGCTGCGGTGAGAGCGGCGCAGATTATCTCCGGTGCGTCTACGCTCGCTGAACTGCGAAAAAAACTCGAAATCCGAGGCGATACCATTCCGGTTAGCGCTGAGGATTCGACATTGATTTCTGAGGCATTGACGAAAATCCCCACAACGTCCGGTGGCGGTGTCAACCCGAACCTGCTCGACAACTGGTATTTCGGGAGACCCGTGAACCAGAGAGGGCAGACGGATTATGCGACAGGAGGTGCTTATACTCTCGACAGATGGTGGATGCAATACGACACGACGCTTAGCATTGTTGACGGTGGTATAAAAATTGGCGGAAAATGGGATGTGCAGCAATACTTCGAAAACACTTTACCGAATGCGACATATACGCTGTCTCTACTTTACAAAGATAGAACGGGTTCTGATCCGCTACGCTTGATTGCCGGAAATCGAACGGATGGCGACCTCGCCAAAACAGAAAGCAAAGATGCAAGCGGTATTCTCAGCATTACGTTTTCGACTGCCAAATCGAATAAAGTCAATTTCGGTTTTACTGGTTCAACAGATAACTCCGCTATAATCATCGCTATCAAGCTCGAACTGGGCGACACGCAGACCCTTGCGCACAAGGAAAACGGCGTTTGGGTGCTGAATGAAATCCCGGATTTTGGGGAGCAGCTGGCGAGGTGCCAGAGGTACTGCGTGGCTTTTAATCAGTATGACACCTTTTTTCCGACTGATACATCCGATTTTATTGTTGAGTTACCGTGTCCTATGAGAATTTCGCCTACTATTATCAATCCCGGAAACATTACGAACGTAACCAATCCGACGGTGGCGCGGTATAACGTCGGCTCTAATCAGCTGCGCCTTCGCTCAACAACAACGCACAATAACGCGAAAGCAGTATGCAGCGGACTTGTTTTATTCTCCGCCGACCTGTAAGGAGGTGACACTGTGCAAACCCCAAAATCTCGTGTATACATCCTCTGCGACGCGCAGAACCGCGTAACGCGCCTTGAGGGAGAATACACCCTTCCGGCTGACCTCACCGGATGGACGAAAATTGATGAAGGTAATGGAGATAAGTACGCGCTCGCACAAAGCCATTATCTCGCAAAGCCGCTCTATGACGGCGCGGTTCCACGCTACAAACTTGTAGACGGCAAGGTGGTAGAGCGCACTGCAGAGGAAATCGAGGCGGACAAGGCGGCGTTGCCTAAACCCGAGCCAACCGCAGAGGACGACACAAACGCTATGATCGTAGACCACGAATATAGACTGACCCTGCTTGAACTGGGTCTCAACGAATGAAAGGAGCAAACACAATGTTATTTCGTACTTTGAAGCGCATGATCGAGAAGAACCAGACCGACGGCCTTGCAGACAAGATCGACATCTTTTTTGCAGCAGGCAAGCTCACCGAAAGCGAGTACAACACGCTGACCGAAATGCTCAAGCAGGAGGTGTAACATGAAGAGCGCAGAAAACACCACTGTGCCGAACATGATCGTCGATGAGTTTTTTCCGAAGCACATTCCACAGCGTGAGGATAATCCAAAGGTGCGCGAGGAAATGCGTCGGCGCAAACTGACAGAGCAATATCTGGAACAACGTTACAACAGAAAGAGAGACAGATGATGGATAATGTAAACAATTTTAAGGCGGCTGTTACCGCTTGTATTGCCGTCCTTACCGCCCTGTGGGGGTGGTTCGGCTGGCTTGTGGTGCTGTTTGTCGTCGCAATGGCGGCGGACTATCTGACGGGCACGGCGGCGGCAATGCAGGCGGGTGCATGGAACAAAAAGATTGCATGGAAGGGCATTACGCGCAAGGTTGCACAGATTGCTATTGTAGCGGTTGCAGGCGGTGCAGATTTGCTTGTCGGAATGATTATGGGGCATCTGCCCATGGTTACACTGCCGTTTGAATATACTGTGCTGTTCTGCCCCCTCGTTGTCGTGTGGTACACGCTAACGGAACTCGGCAGTATCGTTGAGAACGCAGTTTCCCTCGGTGCACCTGTTCCGGCGTGGCTGCAAAAGGCACTTTCCGCCGCAAAGGACGCGGTGGACAAAATCGGAGATGAGGAAAAATGAAAATCACTTTTAAGGGCTGTAACCCGAGTAACTACCGCAAGGGCAGAGAGTTTCCCGTGCACTGGATTGTTCTGCATTTCACCGCGAACAACGGCGATACGGCAAAGAACAACGCGGATTACTTCGCAAGAGAAAGCGGACTGCGGGCAAGCGCACACTACTTTGTAGACCCGAACGAGATTTACCAGAGCGTAAAGGACAGCGACACGGCATGGCATTGCGGCAGGGAACGCGGCGGCAGTTATTACAACGACTGCCGGAACGCTAATTCCATTGGGATTGAAATGTGCAGCGTTATCCGAAACGGCGTGTACGTTATTCCGGAAGCTACAATGAAGCGCGCCGCAAATCTGACCCGTGAGCTGATGGCAAAGTACCACGTACCGGCATCCCGCGTGTGCCGTCACTACGATGTGACACACAAGGATTGCCCGGAACCGTGGGTACGCAATCCGCAGTTGTGGCAGAAATTCAAGGATATGCTGACAGAGAAAGAGGTTGAAGATATGACGGAAACACAGACCAGAAACATTGCAAAGCAGGAAATTGCCAACGCCGAAAAGGCAAAGAAGGTTTACGACACGGTAGACGCAGTCCCCGCGTGGGGCAAGGCAACCGTACAGAAGCTGGTGAACAAGGGCTTTCTGCAGGGTGACGATCAGGGCAAGCTGGCACTGACGACCGACCTGCTGCGCCTGCTGGTTATCAACGACCGTGCACACCTTTACGGCTAAGTTGCGGACGGACATAAAAGATGGTATAATACTATCAGGATTGAAAAAACGCATTGCTCCTGCGCTCCCCGAAGCCTTATGTACCTACATAGGGTATTGATGTAGAGGACGCGGGACGGTGTGTTTTTATAGGGTGCGAAGCGCGAAAGTGTGTCGCACCCGATTTTTTTATACAAGGGGAAGGATATGCGGTGACACCATAACGAGGGGATACCGCATGAAATTAACGGAATTTACAAGGCCGGAGGTGGAATACTTCCGGCGTGAGTGCAATTTTACACCAGAAGAACGCGCCGTGTTTGATCTGCGAACATCGGCGCGTTCTATTACTCAAATTTGCATGACGCTGCACATGAGCGAAAGCACGGTGCATCGTCGGTTGAACAGCATCAAATGCAAAATGCTGCGCGTGCTGTGACGGAAAATTGACAGATTTGTGACAGGTTTTCACGCATAGCAGACCTTATACTGAAAGTATAAGGAAGTGATCGCATGAGTTACGAACAGAGACTTGAACGCATGGGGTATGACCCTGAGTGCGCTCGTCGCATTGTAGCAGTTTACCGCAACGCAGGCAACACAGATTGCTTAGAGGAGTATATATCCTACAAAGAGGCGGTAAGTAAATCCATCAGCGAACACGTTACGGAGGTGCTGGGTTAATGGCATATCCTTATGGTTACACTGGCTACACGCCGCAGTATCAACAGCAGTACCCGCAACAGCCAATGCAGACACCAATGCAACAGCAGGTGCAATCTCCACAGCATATTGTTCGACCTGTGGCAAGCGTGGAGGAAGCGCGTGCGGTACAGACGGACTTTTCCGGTGCGCTTACTATCATGCCGGACACGGCACACGGCGCGATTTACACCAAACAGCTTAATTTGCAAACCGGCTGTGCTGACTTTGTGATGTATCGCAGAGCACAGGAGCCGGAAACGAATAAACCTTCGGAAATAGATTTGTCGGAATATGTTCCGAGAACGGAATTCAACGAGCTTATCCGACGGTTTAACAAGTTATGTGAACAACTGGGAGGTGCAAACGATGGTAAATAATCCGATGATGCAGGTATTGCAGCTTATGAGGAACGGCGGAAATCCTATGATGATGCTGAACCAAATGACCGGCAATAATCCCATGGTGAGCACCCTAATGAAATCCATGCAGGGCAAAAGCCCGGACGCGCTGCGGCAGATGGCAATGAACATTGCAAAGGAACGAGGAATCGACCTCGACCAGTTTGCACAGCAGTTCGGCATGAACATCAAGTAAATACGAAACTGTAAAAAAACAGACGATTTTTTACGGTTCCCTTTTCAGTTACGGAATCTTGATGAAAATCCGACGTGAATTTGTCATGTTCGGAAAGCGTACGGTTCCGATCAAATATAACTGAAAAGGAGAATTACACTATGAGTGACGATTCGATGGCTCTGGGCTATGCACTGGGTCAGGACAGCAACGGTAGCAACAACGGCTCCGGCATGTGGGGCGGCGATGGCTCGTGGATTTTCGCATTTCTGATTATTGCACTGATTTTCGGCGGCAACGGCTGGGGCTGGGGCAACAACGGCGGCAACGGTGCGAACGGCGCAGGGTATCAGGGCGCGGTTACTCGCTCCGATCTGTGCAGTGAGTTCAACTTCAACAACCTGTCCCGTTCCGTTCTCGGCATTCAGGACGGATTGTGCAACGGATTTTACAGTATGAACAACGGGATGCTTACCGGCTTCAACACGCTCGGCAGCGCGGTTTCTAACGGCTTCCACGGTGTAGACAACGCAATTTGTCAGCTCGGCTACCAGAACGCACAGCTTATCAACGGCGTAAACCAGAACATGAACACTGGCTTTAACGGCGTAACTGCTGGCCTTACTGCTCTGGGCACGCAGATGGCTTCTTGCTGCTGCGATACGCAGCGTCAGGTAGAACGAGGTTTCTGCGACACCAATTACAACGCTGCTACTAATGCGCGTGATATCATCCAGTCTACCCACAACGACACTGACCGTATTATTGCGCGGATTGACCAGATGGAAACTGCACGTCAGGCAGAGAAGATCGCGGCGCTCCAGACGGAGAACCAGACCCTCAAGTTCGCTGCTTCTCAGGAAGCACAGAACAATTATCTGGTAAACGCTCTGCGTCCGTCTCCGGTTCCGGCTTTCCCGGTTCCGGCACCTTACCAGTTTTCCGGCTGCGGATGCAACACCTGCGGCTGCTGAGATACGATATTCAGGAGGGGGAGCAATCCCCCTGCCTTTGATAGGAGGGAATAGTTATGGCTTGCAAGCCTGTACAAAAACTGTGTCCGAACCTGCGTATCTCACAGGGCGTGACTTACGCAAGCGGCGTGCTGACAGTGAACATTCCGGCGGGAGATTACCAGAACGGCTGCGTATACGGAATTGTAATCGCTCAGAACATTCCGAGCACAACGATCATCGGCGCACCGGTAGTAATCACAATCGGCGACGGAACGGTAACGTATCCGCTACTGAAATGCAACGGCGCACAGGCGACAGTGTTTAATCTGGACACCCGTCACAAATACCTGTGTCGCGTTGTCACTTCGTCCAGCGGCGGCAGTTTCCGAATGCTCGGTAATTCCTGCTGCTCTCATTCTGACACGCTGCGGTCTATTAACGGCACAGCGCCGACGGTGTAAGGGGGTATCATCATGAAACGAGGAACCCGAATGCTGTTGATGCAGCACACCCGCCGAGAGAATGCTTCGCCGGAGGAATGGAGAATCCGTAAGACGTACCCCGAAGATCGCCAGCATTACGGCGTGCGGTATCGGTACAATCATATTGAGCCTTACGGTTACTATGACGAGCGTATTCACGGCGGCGAACCGGAGATGCGGAATTATCGCCGTTATTCTGACGGACGCTTTGCACCAAAAAGCAACATGGAATATCCGGAGTATGATGAGTACCCCGATTACCCCGATTACGAGGACGAGATGCGCCCTATTGGCTTTCGTGACGATGATGCTTACATGGGGGATACTTCTTATGTAGGTGACAAGACGCACGGTTCTGAGCGCACTATGGGCTATGCGTCCAGCACGCACACCGGACGTATGACTAAGGACATGGCGGAAGAATGGCTGCACAACATGCAGAACGCTGATGGCACGACCGGCCCGCACTGGACGTTTGAACAGTGCAAGCAGGTAATGCAGCAGCACAACTTGAATTACGACCCGGTAGAATTCTGGGTGGCAATGAACGCTGTATACTCCGACTTTGGCAAGGTCAACGAGAAACACGGCATCCGCAACATTGATTACTATGTTGACGCTGCTTGTGCGTTCTGGCTCGAAGACAAGGACGCAGTAAAAAATAAGGAAACGGCATACTATCTCTATGTTGTGAAGCATTGAATGGAGGGAGGGCAAATGTCCTCCCTTCATTGCGGTGTTGAAGTCCTGCGCTATCTGTGGTACAATGTATAGGTCAAGTGGGACTAAACATGGGACTAAAATTTTTGAAGTGTCAAAAGTTCAGACATACTGTGGGGTTTCGAAATTTCACCTCGTCCTTGGTAAGGATGAGGTCACCAGTTCAAATCTGGTTAGCAGCTCCATATTAAAAAGCCTTGTTTCTTTGGTAAATCCATTGAAACAAGGCTTTTTTGTTATTTTATACGGCTTTGAGCACTGCTGCACGAAGTTCTTGCAGCTCTCGCATAATGTCAGCCATAGGCGTTTTTTGCACTTCGTTAATGGGACTAAATGTGGGACTGAACAAGGCGGCTAATTGCTCACCTGCACGCTCGATCATATCCTCGCCGGTGTGCGTGTAAATCTTGGCGGTGATCTCTATAGATGCGTGTCCCATGAGTTTGCTTGCGACGTTGAGCGGTACGCCCGCACGTTCTAAATCCGTGCAGAACGTGTGGCGCAGATCGTAGGGAACGATAGGCGGCAGCTGCTCGGCAATGGGTGAGATTTTCCCCGCCGCGATCAACTCACGTTCGGTATCATCCATAGCGGCGCGGAAACCCTGCCACATGGCACGCATGGACTTATCATCGTACAAGTGCCCGTTACGCGGAAAAACCAATTCACCGAACGAGCCGGCTTTCGGCAGGACTGCGGCAAGCTGGGGGATGATTGGGATTTTGCGAACGCCTGCGTCTGACTTGGGGTATTTCTCGGCGCGGGTGTCCCGGTCGTATGCCTTGTCAACAGTAATCATACCGCCTGTAATATCGGCGTATGTCAGCACAAGGCTTTCCGCCGGACGCAAGCCACTATACAGCAGAGTAAGCACCCACGTCCCCGCAGGATGCGTCTTTGCAGTTTCCAGTAAAATAACACGTTCTCGGTCTGTAATGCTCCTGTGGCTCTTCTGCTTGCCAGTACGGGGCATCTTCAAATCTTCCGCAGGATTATTGACGCACAAGCCGTTCTGCTTGGCTGCGCGGAACATCTGCTCGATTGCCTGCTGCACCTTCTTTACGGTGTCCGGCGCACGTCCTTCCGCAGAGTTAAGCGCTTCCTGACAGTTCAGCGGCCGCACTTTGCTAACGGGGATATCCCCAATGTAGGGATAAACGTAGTTCACAAGCCGTCCCTCGATCAGCCTGCGCGTGGATTCCTTCACGCCGGACTTGTAGGTTTCTACCCAGCGTTTTCCCCATTCCTTTACGGTAACACCGGCTTCAATGAGTTTACTTCCGGATTCGATCTCTGCGCGTTTTGCCCTGATTTTCTCGTTGAGTTCCTTTTCGGTTTTTGCTCTCAGGTCGTAGTGCTTTCCCATATACGTTCCGGTCTCGCGGACAAATCCGCGAGGGTCTTTTTTTCGACGTGGCATTGCATTTTCCTCCTATTTTCGATATAATAAGAGGGTAGAATTCCGTTGCACAAGATTTCTACCCCCCGTATAACGTCCACCGGTTGCCGCCGGTGGGCGTTTTTTATGCCCAAAATTGTTTTCCGCATTTCAAACAAGTGACGCGGACTTTTTTCGCGCCCTTGTTTCCGGCTACGGCACCGATCAATCCCAGCCCCAGCGGCGCGGTCACGGCTGCGCCTACCACGGCCTTGCCGATGCCGAATCCCTTCTTATGCGCAGAAAGGGAAGTGGAGCCGCAACGCGGACAACGCGCTTGTGCGTTCATTTCTTTTTGCTGTAGTTTGTTCGCCTTTTTCAGTTCGGAAAGCTGCGCCTTTTGCAATTTAACCGAAGGGTCGTTCACTGCTTGCACTTTTATGATCTTCTCAATCGGTGCTTCAATCTGACGCTTCATGCGGATTGCATCCAGCATGCCGTATTCCTTCGGCTTTACGTTATCCTCGATATAGTCTAACGCTTTACCGATAGTGACAGAATCGTAATCGGTGCATTTGCGGAAGAATGCAGACATGCCGGTTCTGTCCTTGTAAACGCCGTAGATCGTGGAGAGGTCGATTAAATCGCCCTCTTTATCGTAATACTCGTGCGTTTCCTTTGGGGCAACGGTTTGTGCAGGTAGTTGTTCACCAGCCTTTGTTCCGCAGTTCGGGCAAAAATTTCCCTCGAATTCCGTGCCACAATTCGTGCAAAACATAATTCCACTTCCCTTTTATTTCTTATACTTCGGATTTCCGAGCATGATTTCAAGGAAATCCAATGCTTTTTCCTGCCCGTCCTCGGTAAGCTGATTGAATATTGTCGTCAGCCGAGATTGACGGGCGATTTTTTGTGTCTCATCATACTGCGCGAGATCGTGCAGCATGAATTCGATTGAGTGTTGCATACGCTCTAAGCCTTTTAGATTGGCTTCGAGCCATGCCTGCTTTTCCTGCTCGGTTGCCTGACCGGCTGCTACTTTCTGCTGTAGCTCCACCATTTCCGGTGCACTGTTTACACGGATTGAAGCATCAGGGCTTAACTCGTTCATGCTTACGCCGAGCGCGTTTGCCAGCTTCACAATGTTTTCGTGCGAAAGCCGTTTGCTACCTCTTTTTACAATCGAATATAGTGTTGTATACGGCATTTCTGCGCGTTCTGAAAGCGCACGAAGTGAAATTCCCTGCGATTTTGCAACTTCTTCTATTCTTTCTCCAATAGTCATATTATCACCCTTGTAACGCATTGCGCATAAAATTATTGACACCAAAACGTTTTGCGTATATAATTCAATCATGGAATATCGCAATGCGAATAAGAAAGGAGACTATATGCGCATTGACAGAATCAAGTTTGCCGCTGTTATGGCGAAAAGCGGCAAGCGCGGAAAAGATATCGCGGAAATTGCTGGTGTCTCTATGTCGAGTGTCTACGGAATAAAGCAAGGCCGTAGCTGCTCGGCAGAGATGGCAAGCAAGATCGCAAGTGCTTTGAACGTACCCCTTAACGAACTTGTAGAAAAGGAGAATTAACCCATGGATAACAAAATCATTGCATTTACTAACCCTGAATTTGGCGAGGTTCGCACGCTGAACATTGAGAATGAACCGTGGTTCGTAGCGGCTGACGTTTGCAAGGCTCTGGACATCATTAACAGCCGCGATGCGGTTGCTCGTCTGGATGACGACGAGAGGAATACCGTAGTTTTAACCGACGGTATTCCGGGCAACCCCAATAAGACTGTGGTTAACGAACCCGGCATGTACACTCTGGTTCTCGGCTCTCGCAAGCCAGAGGCTAAAGCATTCAAGCGTTGGATTACTCACGACGTTATTCCCTCTATCCGCAAGAACGGCGGCTACATTGCCGGCCAGGAAACTCTCAGCCCTGAGGAACTGATGGCGAAAGCCCTGCTTGTCGCTCAGAAAACCATTGAGGAAAAGGACAAGCTGCTTTCCCACGCTGCCGAACAGGCGAAGCTCGATGCACCGCTCGTCCATTTTGCAAAGGGCGTTACCGTGTCCAAAACTTCCATCCTGATTTTCGACTTTGCGAAGATTCTCCGTCAGAACGGCGCGGATATGGGCGGCAAACGCTTTTTTGCATGGCTGCGTGAAAATGGCTACCTCGTCAAGCGCAATGGCAGTGATTACAATATGCCTACCCAGCGCAGTATGGAACTCGGTCTGTTCGAGATCAAAGAAACTGTGATTACTCACTCGGACGGTCACACCACCATCAGCCGCACGCCGAAGATTACCGGCAAGGGTCAGGTATACTTCTTCAACAAAATCCTCGGCACGAATATTCCGGAAGATATGGAGGGCTAACGCAATGGATTTTTCGGGATATTGCATTAGCCGCACCAAAGAGGCTTTGCAGTTTGCGCAAGATTTGAGCGAATACATTCGCTCCTTGCCTCTGACCAATGAGCAGAACGATAAGCTCGTTAGCATGATGGCCGATTGCACGCAGAAGTTTGAAAGCGATGCGTTTGCTCTCGGCTTAAAAGCCGGAGTGCAGGCTGCAAAAGAATTACTGTAAGTAATCACACCAACTGAAAGGAGCTAATCACCGATGGAATACGGAAACGGACTTTGCGTCAAACGCGATAAAACGACGATCAAGAGCGTTGAAGCCCTATATCACTATATCAACACATTGCCGCTTACCAAGCACCAGCGAGGCAAGGCTATCCGCCTTGCTGAAACAGCTTTGACCAATGCAGAGAACAACGGATACTTTGTCGGCTTTGATGCAGCCGGTTTTAGTGACCTTTCGAAAGCCGTCGCGCAGTTCTTGACGAAGAAGCTGGACGAGGCTGGAATCTCTCCAGAGAAGCAATAAGTCCGGTTTATTGGACTTTTCAGCAAGGCTGTTTGCGTCCTCTTGAAAATCGAACAAACGTTATTTAGTACCACTTTAAGGCCGTAACAAAACGTTACACCCTTTTTATTCCGCGTATCACTTCCACGGCAGAATAAACGGTTTTATAATCCGTCCTCCGTGGTAGTTTGGTTCCGGGTCTATTGGTTCTTCAATCGCTATTGTAGTATCTGGAATCGTAAAACCGAGACCGCTTAGTTCCTCTACCAGCTTTTGATATTTGGCGGAGTTCTGATTTTTCATACGAGTGAATCCGCTGAGAGATTTAGGACATAGGTCAGGAAGAAGATACCTTACACGGTAATATATACTGTGATTTAACCTACGCTCTTTGTCGTTACGAATCCTGCGCTGCAATTCGTTGTATACTTCGATCTCGCCTTCGTCTCGATCATCAACAAACGGCCTCCAGCTTGTGTGAAGCATAGGCTGTTCTTCGCCTTTATAATAAATCCTATCTTGGTTTCTGTCGTCGAAAAAGACTATAGGGAATCGAACGAACGCGCCGTCTGGCTCTACATATCCGGTCTTTAGAATGAATTTCGGGAGCTTAGGAAAACGCCAATCATTTCCGTGCATGGTATACACACGCCCTTGATATTTGGCAGACACTGCACTTCTTCCGTTTTCCCATGGAATCAAAACAAGATCTGTGCCCATGGCCAGACAGTTGATCTTTACCTCATTGTAGATGCGGGTTCTGAGTGCAGCACCAACCGAGATTTTATTTGAGTTTTCCTCGATTTTATGCTGCCACTCTAAGGCTTTGGAAAATCTTCCGATTTCCTCGTACCATTGCACGACGCGGTAGAAATCGTTTTCACTCCAACCGATGGGCGATTCAAACATGATTTCGGTTGCTTTCTCTATACATGCAAGTGCTAAGTCGTACTTTTCAATTTTCCACAGCCTGCTTGCATGCATCCTTAGAACATATTCCAACGAACCGGTGACACCTAAACCATCGTGCACCGATATTGAAGTGTCAAAAGTAGGAACCGGAATAGATTCAATGGACGAAATAGATGTTAAATCATGCGCTTCACCATCTACGGATATTCTTTCTGCATCGTAGATAATATCTCGATTGTCATAAAGAGCGCCAGCAGGTTTGGGAAAGATGAATGATATACGTCCATTGTAAAAGCAAACCTCGTAACTCATTTTGACACTCTCCCGTGTTGCATAAGTCCTGTTTATTGGACTTTACTTGTAATCGGAAAACTCGTCCTTGAATCGAACAAGTGTTCGATATATAATATTGTCATAACTTGACGGACGGTTTTGCTTGATATTGCCTTATATTGGTAATACCATAGTATCAAGAAAGGCAGGGAACAAAACATGGAAAATAATAAATATCCAAACTATGAGGCATTCGCCGCCTATCTCAATACATTTGAAGAACCGGAAAAGATTTTATCCGGTCTGGTGGCGCTCTTGAAACCAAGTGGAAACTGCGTTGGCGATCGATCGGAGAAAGATTAAGTCCTCGTTAGACAAATCTTCGCCAGCAGGCATAATTCCAGCTGACACAAACACATCCATAATATGTTTTGCATTTATCTCTCTCGCTTTGGCTTCGGCCGGAGCGGGAGATTTTTTTATTTCTGGATTTTCGAACTTCTCCAGATCGTCAACAGTGAATCCGAGTGCATGAACAATGGTTTTCAAAGTCCCGTATTGCGGGTCTTTGGTTTGCCCGGCAAAGATTTTGTTGAGCGTTCCTTTGGGTATTCCGCACTCATCGCTAATCTGTTGCAGTGTTTTACCACTTTTTTGCTTCATTATATCCAGCGCGTCTACCAGCATTTCAATTCCTCCTTTCTATGACTTCATTATATAACTATACGCATGCAGTGTCAATAAAGAAATTACCGAATTAGGTAAAAATATTTCCGATACACCATTGACAATTACCGTATTCGGTGATATTATAATAACACAGATTACCGAATATGGTAACAGGAGGTGATTGTATGAGATTCATTGAAAAAGAAATGCCGCGATTCAATGTGACCTACTATGATATTCAGCAGGTTATGAATTGCAGCGAAAAGACGGTACGAAACAAGATGCAAGGCGTCACGGATTTTACTTACAGCGAAGCCCGTGTTATCCGAGACAAACTGTTCCCCGGCATGAATATCGAGTATCTGTTTGACCGTCATGACAACGAGAGCGCATAAGCGGAGGTGAGAGCAATGGATCCGGTACTGATGTCGCTTAACATCGCAACGATGGTTATTCTGGTTGTGCTGGTTGTGCTGATGCACAAGTGGTACAAGCGGAGGTGAACGGCAATGAAGAAAGTCAAAGAGATTTTCATGTCAGGCAGCTTTGGTATAGCGCTGTCCGGCTTCTCGCTGGGGTTCTCTACTTGCGTATTGATATGTAAGGTTTTCGATTTACTTAAATAAGGCGATAACCGAGACAATCAGCGAAGCAATAGCAAGAACACGAGCAATCATTGCTTCACGCGAAGCGGCCGTTGCTTCTGTGCGGGCATCATCGATTTGCGTTTGCAGTTTTCGGTTGGTTTCTTCCAACTGGTTCTGCATAGAATCACGGAATTCTAATTCGGCTTCTTGATCGATACGGCGAAGTTCAGAACCTAAGTGCATCATACCAACACCTCCTTTCCCGGCTATTATACCACGGTCGGGAAGGGGCGAACAAGCGGAGGTGATACCGATGTATATTCCACCTTTTGTTGCCGGAGTGCTGGCAACACTGGGCATAGAAATGGCGCTGCTTATTGTGTGTGCGATGCTGCGTTGCGGCAACGATGATGATGAGAGATAACACACCATCAACACACTAAGCAACAGACCGATAACAAACCATCAACACACCAATAACACACAGAAAGCGGAGGGTTGAACGAATGACAGTAACAGAATTAAGCAACCGCAGGCGCACGGTTGAAGGCCGTTTACGCACGTTCGCAGGGTGCGAATATATTACCACAAAACAGTTAAAAGACTGGTTTGGCGTTAGTTATCGTACCGTGCAGAGGTATTTAGATGGTGTTCCACGTTTAACTGGCGGTCGCTATCATGTGGCCGATGTGGCTAACCGATTGGTGCAGGCGGAAGCGTCTGCTTAACACTCTAACAACAGACCATCAACACACAGATAACACACAATCAACAAACCGATAACACACCAATAACAAACCATCAACACACCGAGGCGTAAGAAAGAAAGTAACAAAGAAAGAAAAGAAGTATATATATATTCTCCCTACGGTCGAATATATATTAATTTAACTCTCTAAGAAAGAAAGAAAAGAATAACCCTCTCACTACGTTCGAGGGTTACAAGAAACCGTGAAAGGGGATTGAAACCAATGACCTACAAACGCTGTGGCTGGCTTGCAGGAATGTGTTTTCTCGGTGTCCTGCTCTCTGGTGGCATGACTGAGAATGGCCGCATTGACCTGTTCAGCGGTGCGGTTATCATGCTGGCGCTGCTGGCGGTCGGATTTGTAGCCGCAAGGGCAAGCGTACTGCTTGCGGCCTATGAGCACCGGCAGAGATATCGCGGCCGTTATCGCTGAGAGGAGAAAACAGGATATGACGGAAGCAAGACGCTGAAAGTCAAAGACATGCAGCGCCGGGTTATCGGCAAGGCGATGAACGCTGCTAAGTATGGCTTGCAGATGCGCGAGAGCGCAAAGACGATCAGCATGAGAACGGAGGAACGAAAATGACAAAGCACGAATATTTCCGACAGTTTAGCTTGCCGGACTGGGACAAGCGAGAAGTCCCGCAGGGGTTAGGCTGGTACTTCACCCAGTACAACCCGGAAACCTGCGAGGGCGAGGGATGGTTCGGCACCGAGGACAAGCCGGAGTATTCTTTCGAGGACAAAATCTTCGAGGGCGATGACGGCGAGCCGGTTCTCATGAGCCGTACTTGCGGCATCGGTGATGGTTGTTTCTGGACGGAGTGGAGGTGATAACATGATTGTGAAAATCAATGGTACGCCGATTGACACGGCGCGGGTGCTGCGGTTTGCACCGCGGAAGAAGGACGGCTTAGATTTCAGGGACAACGAGGTTTGTTCACTGGATGAGCTGAAACGGATTCAGCAGCGCATCACGGTGCACGCTATGTGCATGGAGCGCGTCTGGACAGTAGATCGCATGGGATGGCGGTTCCTGCTCCTGCGGGATGCTTATGGCAATGTGTTCCCACAGTGTTTCGCACCGCTCAGCGGTGAACTGGAATACCTGCAGGAATGAGAAAAGCCGCTGACGGGTGGTAGGATACCCAATCAGCGGCATGCAAAAATATTACACGGTGATTATAGCACCGGAGAGGAGAAAAAGCAAGTGAAATGCTACAAAGGCTTTGACAAGGACTTGAAATGCCAGGGTTTTCAGTACGAAATCGGCAAAGAGTACGAGGGAAACGCGGCGGATATTTGCCACAAGGGTTTCCACGCCTGCGAGTACCCGATGGACGTATTCGGATACTACAACCCGGCAGATTCACGTTACTGCGAGGTAGATTTGGATACAAACGAGCAGACTGAGGAGGACAGCAATCGGGTTGGCAAAAAAATCAAGATTGAAACAGAGATTGGCCTTTCGGGGCTGATTCAGGCTGGCGTGAAGTTCATTCTGGAAAAAGTGGATTTTAAGAGCGCGAAAGAGAGTAACACGGGCAACCGGAGCGCCGCCACGAACACGGGCAACCGGAGCGCCGCCACGAACACGGGCGACTGGAGCGCCGCCACGAACACGGGCTACCGGAGCGCCGCCACGAACACGGGCTACCGGAGCGCCGCCACAAACACAGGCACCCAGAGCGCCGCCACAAACACGGGCGACTGGAGCGCCGCCACAAACACGGGCGACTGGAGCGCCGCCACAAACACAGGCAACCAGAGCGCCGCCACAAACACGGGCGACTGGAGCGCCGCCACAAACACGGGCAACCAGAGCGCCGCCACAAACACGGGCGACTGGAGCGCCGCTACGGTTGGAGGAGCGGAAAGCATTGCGGTCGTTACCGGGTATGGCAGCAAAGCGAAAGGCGCTGTCGGCTGTTGGCTGGTGCTCACGGAACGTGATGAAAAAATGCACATTTTAGGCGTTCAGGCTGTTTGCGTAGATGGAGAAACCATCAAAGCAGATACGTTTTATATGCTGGAAAACGGCGCGATTACAGAGGTGGATGAATAATGAAAGACAAGAACAAGAAGCTGTTCCACAGCCTGCTTGATCTGGTTCTTGGAAAGCAGGGTAGCGAAGTGGTTGCAAGCATTGGCATGAATGTTTCTACGCGGGGATGTACCGCTTCGGTTTGGCTGATGAACATCGAGGGTGGAAAGATTACCGGAGCGAAGGAATATTACACCCGCACAGGTGATGGTCTATGGGTGAGAACGAAAGACGGGAAAACGGAAATCATGTGTGATGAGGACGTTTTGGAGGCGCTGCGCAATGCGTGATACTATCACCGGATGCCCTGAGCGGGCGTTAGAGCCGCCGGAGAGGGCAGATCAGGAGCGACTTAACCGGTTGCAGGATATGCGGGAAGCCGAGACTGCTATTGGGCTGTATCTGGAGGATTATAAACACCTATTCAGCATCGAGATTAAGAACTTCTTGCTTGATTTACGGATTGCTGTGCAGGACTTTGAACAGGAGGACGAACCATGAATTTATACGAATTGACGCAGGAATTTGCGACTGCAATGCAGGCTATCACGGTAGACCCGGAGACCGGCGAGGTCAGCGGCTTTGAGGCTGTAGACGGCCTGGACGCGGCGTTTGAGGACAAGGCCGAAGCGTATGCCGTCACCATCAAGAACCTTGACGCGGAGGTTAAGGCGCTCAAGAACGAGCGGGACAATCTCAAGGCGCGAGAGGATGCGACCAAGAAGCGCATGGAGTACATGAAGCAGCACCTTGCGGACAGTATGCTTGCTGTAGGCAAAGACAAGATCAGCACGTCGAAGGCTGCGCTGTCGTTCCGCAAGAGTATGCAGGTGAACATTACGAGCGACGTAATGGTGCCGGACGATCTGTGCAAGGTAGTTATCGACCGCAAGCCGGACAAGACGGCAATCGGCAAGTTACTGAAATCCGGTGAGGCCGTACCGGGCGCGGAGCTGGTAGAAAACATAAATTTGCAGGTGAAGTGATATGGCAGAGATTTATCAGGCGATTATCGGCGTTATGGCTGACGTTGGTGCAATCGGCAAGGACAAGACCAACGTGCAGCAGAAGTTCAAGTATCGCGGCGTTGACGATGTGATGAACGCATTGCAGCCCGCAATGGTGAAGCACGGCATTTTCGTCGTGCCAGAGATCATCGAGCAGCGCCGAGAGGAGCGGCAGACCAAGACAGGCGGGAACCTGATTTATTCGGTCTGCACGGTACGGTATACGTTCTACGCCCAGGACGGCAGCAGCGTGCAGTGCGTTGTGATCGGCGAGGGCATGGACAGCGGCGACAAGGCGACGAACAAGGCAATGAGCATTGCATTCAAGTACGCCTGCTTTCAGGTGTTCTGCATTCCGACCGAGGAAATGAAAGAGATTCCAACAAAGATGGATGACCCGGATGCGGAGATTGCGCCGCAGTCAAAGCCTGTGGAACGCAATGATAAGCAGACAGCGGTTCAGATAAAAGCGAAAAAAGTAAAGCAGTTGCTTTACGATATCAGCGGTAAAGATGCGGATGCATCGTCGAAAGTGTGGCACGAGCAGTACCAGAAAGACGAAAACGACATCGTAAAAATGAACGCAGCCATTTTGGAGCTTGAACCGAAATGGAACGCGATCAAGGCAGAACAGCACAAGGCGGTGCAGAATGACGCATGAATTCGACCGTGCACAGGTAGTGCATAACGATCTCGGCAACTGGTTGTGTTTGCATATCAAGAACGCGCCTATGGCGCGGGTGGAGTGCGAACAGATGAAAGAGGGCAAGACCTATACCGCCGAGGTGAAGAAGAAGTACGACAAGCGTTCCGGGCGGGCAAATGCCTATGCGTGGACTTGCATGTCAAAACTGGCTGCGAAGCTGGGAATCAAGCGGGAGGAAGTGTACCGGCAGTACATCCCCGAAATCGGGGACAATTATCGACTTGTGCCGTATGTGAACGGTCAGCAGAGAGACTTTATCGCTGACCTGTGGAGCAAGCAAGGCCTCGGATGGGTAACGCAGGATTGCAATGGCGGTTATCTGATGTGCTTCTACGGGTCGAGCACTTACAACACCTTACAGATGGGTCGGCTTATCAATCTGATCGTGCAGGACTGCAAGGAGCAGGGGATTGAAACCGAACCGGAGAGTACGGTGATTGGTTGGCTGAGTAAATGGAAGCCGGAGGAGCGCGGGGTATGAAGTGGGGAAACTACAAGAGATTTGCAAGAAACCCCGGCGAATTTTCGCACAAATACGAGTGCTGGGCTTATAACCACAGAGGTTGGGCAAAGATGAAAAAAGCAAATCGCCGGACGGCAAAGCGCAGACTGGAACGCGCGGCGAGAAAGGACATGGAAGAATGAGACGGCAGACCAAGTTTACCGGCATTAGCCCGGCGGTTTGGAAGGAATGCTACGACCGGGACGGCGGCATTTGCCGCCACTGCGGGAAAGGCGGTGTACTGCAAGCGTGCCATTTTGTATCGAGAGCGCGCGGCGGCATGGGCATTCCGACAAACCTTGTGATGCTGTGCCCGGACTGTCATCGGGAGATGGACCAGGGCGACGGCAAGGAAATCAAGCGGGAAATGCGGGAGTACCTGCAGAGCATTTATCCGCTGTGGAGTGAGGAAAACCAGAAGTATACGAAAGGGACGGGACGATAAATGGAAAAGCTGTTGCTGACACGCAAGGAAGCGGCGGACGCGCTGAACATCAGCGTGGACACACTGGACGAAATCCACAAGGCGGGTTATATCCGCTGCGTGCGTATCGGCGCTCGGGTGTATTACACGCCGGAAGAACTGAAATCGTACATCACGAAGGAGATTTGCAAATGCTGAATAAGGGAATTTTAATGGGTCGGCTGACGCGAGACCCGGAGCTGAGACATACGCAGAGCGGCACGGCGGTTTGTTCGTTCACGCTGGCGATTGACCGTGACCGCAAGGACGCGAACGGCGAGAAACAGACAGACTTTATCGACTGCGTTGCATGGGGCAAGCAGGCAGAGTTTGTTTCGCAGTGGTTCAGAAAGGGTATGATGGCAATCGTTGTTGGCCGTATCCAGTCCCGCAAGTGGCAAGACCAGAACGGTAACAACCGTACCGCAATCGAACTGAACTGCGAGGAAGTCAGCTTCGGCGAGACCAAGAAGAACCGCGAACAGAACAGCGGTAACAGCGATTTTATTCCGACCGACGAGGCGGACGATGACGAACCGCCGTTTTAACAGGTGGTGAGGGACGATGAACGGGCACATAAAACTGCACCGTGCGCTTACGGAGTGGGGATGGTACAAAGACCTCCCCACCTGCAAGCTATGGCTGCACGTCCTGCTGAGAGCCAATTACAAGGCTTGCGAGTGGAAGGGGATAGAAATACCGCGTGGTGCGTTTGCAACAAGTTATGCGGAACTCGCGGTGGAAAGCGGGCTGTCTGTGCAGCAGGTACGGACGGCGCTCGGTAAACTGAAAAAGACCGGCGAAATCACGGTGGAAACCAATCGGCATTACACCGTGATTACCGTCAGCAAGTATGACGAGTACCAAAGTTGCGAGCGGGACGAAGTGACGGAACCGGCAAAATGTCCGCCGAAGCCTAAAGCGCCAAAGCCGGAAAAGCCAAAAGAGGCGGACTGGACGGAACGGTTTAACGAACCGGTACGCTCGGCGGTCGAGGATTGGCTCAGATACAAAGCTGAACGCAGGGAAGGGTACAAGCCGACTGGACTGAAATCTCTGCTGACAGAGATCGAGAACCGCGTAAAGCAGCACGGCGAACAGGCTGTGGTCGAAGTTATCCGGCTGAGTATGGCGAGCAACTGGAAAGGCATCATCTGGGACAGAATCGGAGACAAGCCGAAGAAAACCAAAACGGATGCGCCGATGTTTAACGGTGCGCCCGCCGCCAGTGACTGGGAAAATGAGTGGGCGGCACGAGTGAAAGCAAGCAGAGGTGAGAGGTGAGAAGTGAAGTTCGTAATCAAAGGTCCACTACCGGGACTGAATGAGCTGATCGAGGCGGAACGGCGCAATCGGTACTTAGGCGCACAGCTCAAGAAGAAGTGCGAAACCGTTGTGATGCACGCGGCACGGCAACTGGGCGGTGCGGAGTTTGAAGAACCGGTGTACATGATTTATCGCTGGTACGAGAAAGACCGGCGGAGGGATAAGGATAATATTTGCGCGTTCGGGCGCAAGGTTATTCAGGATGCGTTGGTGAAAGCAAGGTATCTGTCGAACGACGGTTGGAAGAATATCCGAGGATTTGAAGATCACTTTGAGGTGGATGCGAAGAATCCGCGGATTGTGGTTGAGATTTTGGGAGCGGATGAGGATGGTCAGTGATGAAATTTTGAACGCCGCAGTGGGGCGTATGAGACACCTCGGTGACATTACCAAAATAGACGGACGCACAGCACCGTGGGTTGACTGCATTATAGGCGGTTCGCCGTGTCAGGATTTGAGCATTGCGGGTAAGCGTGCCGGCCTGGCGGGTGCTCGTTCCGGTCTGTTTATGGAGCAAATACGACTTGTTAAGGAGATGAGAGAAGCAAGTGGAGCAGCTTACCCTCGATACATGGTCTGGGAAAACGTGCCCGGAGCATTCAGTAGCAACAAAGGACAAGATTTCGCAGCCGTCCTCGAAGAAACAATCAAAGTCATCGAACCGGAAGCCCCCGATATTGAAGTGCCTGACAAGGGATGGCCGACATGGGGGGGGTACCGCGACGTGGACGGACGATGGAGTGTTGCTTGGCGAGTGCTTGACGCTCAATACTGGGGAGTGCCCCAACGTCGCCGTAGAATCGCGCTTGTCGCAGATTTTAGAGGCTGCACCGCTGCCGAAATACTGTTTGAGCGCAAAAGCCTGTTTGGGGATTTTGCGGAGAGCGGAACGGAGAGGGAAAGACCTGCCGGAGAAGCTGAAAACGGCGCTGCTTATGCAGTCCGAATCCGAGGCGGATGCGACGGAGGCGGAAAAGGCGCTTTAGTGCAGACGGAGAAAAGCGGAACACTGGGAACTGGTAACGATCAGACGGTGTTCTGCCTGCAAGGCAACGGAATAGACCGCGCAGAAACCGCAGGGTGCAACGGTAAGGGATGGCGCGAAGATCAGAGCTACACGCTGAATACGGTTGATAGACCGGCAGTTGTATATAATGAGGAAACCATTACCAGCAAGACGAATGCCAACAATCCGCAACTCGGAGACCCTTGTCATACATTGGGAGCCACCGGAGCAGGACGTACAATTTTGGTCAATGACACCTGCTACGACATACAGCACCGCTCCGAGGCAGTACGGATTTATGACGGGACTGCACCTGCTCTGACTGCAAGAATGGGAACTGGTGGAAACAATGTACCGATTTGCATTGGTAATGGACAAGGCGATATTGCCAACCACTTAACACCGGACGTTTGCCAGACGCTGAACTGTATGCACGACCCGATGGCGATTATTACTCCGACCACATTAGACGGAAAAGAGCAAACGAGCACATTGTGCGCAAGGGATTATAAGGGTGTAGGACGCTGCGATACATTTGGACGCGTAATCAGCACACCGTCTGTCCGCCGCCTTACTCCGCTCGAATGTGAACGCCTGCAAGGCTACCCGGACGGTTGGACGGATATCGGAGAATGGGTAGACACCAAAGGAAAACGCCACAAGGAAAGCAGTGACGCGGCGCGATACAAGGCGCTCGGCAACTCTATCGCACTCCCGCCCTGGCGATTTGTGCTTTATCGGCTGTGTATGCAGCTCGGTCATGTCGGCACTATGGCAAGCCTGTTTGACGGTATCGGCGGTTTTCCGCTTATCTGGGAACAGATTAACGGAAAAGGCTCGTGCCTGTGGGCAAGCGAGATCGACGAGTTTCCGATTGCTGTTACGAAGCGGAGATTTAGCGAGTAAAACAGAAGAATAGGAGGAAAACGATGGGTGAATACATTAAGAGAGATACTGCCATAAGAGCGGTGATGGCGGCGAAATGGGTGGACGGTTCCGACGGTGCCATGGCAATGGAGATTGTTGCCTCGCCGCCAGCCGCTGACGTTGTGCCAGTGGTGCGCTGTAAAGATTGCGAGAATGCACAAAACGAGTGTGGCGGCATGATTATATGCCGTGTGTACAAGCACATAATGT
>OOBN01000358.1_pt1 | contig 46486 bp, 28 predicted proteins | sample 1671091 | NCBI WGS metagenome assembly OOBN01 (sample SAMN06348121, study PRJEB24527) | human gut metagenome | biome: human gut; feature: ankylosing spondylitis patient; material: feces | host: Homo sapiens | place: China | collected 2015-10 | reverse complement strand
GAAATACAAAGAGCAGATGTGCTTCCATATGTGTGAACTCTTCAACGTAGGCCACATCAACTGTGGATTAATGGAAGATTACTCTGTAGAACATACAGCTCAGAAATTAAAAGAGTTATGTCAGAGAGCAGGCAAATTAGTGATCGGTGTTGAGCCAATGCCATACAGCGGAATCCCTAACATGGAAAAAGGATGGGCTGTTGTAAAAGAATCCGGATGTGACAACGCTAAGTTAATCATGGATACATGGCACTGGGTAAGAGCTAACCAGCCAATCGACCTTGAAGTAATCAAAGATATCCCAGCAGATAAGATCGTTTCTATCCAGATCAACGATGTTTGGGATCGTCCATACGCTAAGAGCATCTTAAGAGATGAGTCTATGCATGATCGTCTCGCTCCTGGAACAGGAATCGGATGTACAGCAGACTTCGTTAAGATGGTACGTGAAAAAGGTATTGAGCCAAAAGCAATCGGTGTTGAAGTAATCAGCGATGCTATCCTTGCTAAGGGTGTTGCAGAAGCTGCAAAACATACATTTGACAATACAAAGAAAGTTCTTGAGCAGGTTTGGCCAGAAGTACTTTAATCTTTAATTATTTACTTGAATTATATAGTTAACTTATCAAAAGCTAAATTGCAATAATAGACCGCAGCCCGCAGGTTAGAGGCTGCGGTGCGGTCGTGTGAATAATTAGGAAGGGGTAAATTATGAAGTTTGAAAAAATGTTTTCACCAATCCAGATTGGACCTATTGAAGTAAAGAACCGTTTCGTAGTACCACCAATGGGAAACAACTTTGCAAAAACAGATGGAACATGGAGCGATGAGTCTGTTGCATACTATGCTGAACGTGCAAAAGGTCAGTTCGGTCTGATCACAATTGAAGCAACAGTAGTTCATAAAGGTGCAAAGGGCGGCCCAAGAAAACCTTGTCTGTATGATGATAACAGCATCGAGAGCCTGAAGAAGATTACCGATGCCTGTCATGCAGAAGGTGCTAAGATTTCTATTCAGCTTCAGAATGCAGGTCCGGAAGGAAATGCTAAGAATGCAGGAGCACCAATCCAGGCGGCAACATCTATTGCAGCAGCTGATGGAAGAGATATTCCGGAAGCAGTTCCTACAGAGCAGGTATATGAGCTCATTAAAGGATACGGAGATGCAGCAGTCCGCGCAATGAAGGGCGGAGCCGATGCAGTAGAAATTCACATGGCACATGGTTATCTTGTGAATTCTTTTATGTCACCAAGAACGAACAAACGTGTAGACGAATTTGGTGGAAATTTCGAAAACAGAATGAGATTTTCCCGTCTGATCGTTGAAGAAGTAAAGAAGAGAACAGAAGGTAAAATCGCAGTTCTTGCACGTATCAACAGTACAGAAGATATGTTTGGCGGTCTGGATAATCACGATATGTGTGCAGTCGCTTCTTATCTTGAAGACTGTGGAGTCGATGGACTTCACGTATCACGTGCAGTGCATCTGAAAGATGAATATATGTGGGCTCCAACAGGAATTCATGGCGGATTCTCTGCAGAGCTCGTAGCAAATATCAAAAATTGTGTATCCGTTCCGGTTATCACAGTCGGACGTTACACAGAGCCACAGTTCGCTGAACAGATGGTAAAACTTGGAAAAGCGGATCTGGTAGCATTCGGACGTCAGTCACTGGCTGATCCTCATACTCCGGAAAAGGCTCAGGAAGAAAGACTGGAAGATATGACACCTTGTATCGCATGTCTGCAGGGATGCGTTGCCAACATGTATGCAGGTAAACCTCTTTGCTGTCTGGTAAATCCAGTACTTGGACGTGAAGTTGAGGGACTTCCGAAAGCGGAAAAAGCAAAGAAAGTATACGTTATCGGTGGCGGTGTAGCAGGTATGTGTGCAGCATTCACAGCTAAGAGACGTGGACATGATGTAACATTATTTGAAGCAACAGATAAACTTGGCGGAAACATGAGACTGGCTGCTTACCCGCCGGGAAAAGGTGACATCACAGGTATGATCAGAAGCTATATCGTAAAATGCGAAAAAGCCGGCGTAAATATCAAGATGAACACAAAAGTAACAGCTCAGATGTTAAAAGAAGATACACCGGATGCTGTTATCCTCGCAACAGGATCTGAAACATTAGTTCTTCCATTTATCAAAGGTATCCATAATCCTGATATCGTATATGGTGTGGACTGCCTGGAAGGAACACGTCCGGTAGGACATAAAGTTTTAGTTGTAGGTGGAGGTATGGTAGGTGCCGAGACAGCAGATTTCCTTGCTGAACAGGGACATGAAGTATCTGTTATCGAGATGAGAGATGCGATCGGACCAGACGTAATCCACGAGCATCGTATCTTCCTTATGGAAGCCTTCGAAAAATACGGAATCGAGCAGATTACAAGCGCTGCTGTATCTGAAATCTTCTCAGATGGAGTAAGCTACAAGAATGCAGCTGATAAGTCTGATGAGACTATCTATGAAGCAAGAGGATTCGATACTGTAGTTCTTTCTATGGGATTCAGCTCCCGTTATACACACCGCGATGGTCAGAATGTTGTATATGACTTCGCTGATGAATTAAAGGACATCGTTCCGGAAGTTCATGTAGTAGGTGATGCAGTAAGAGCACGTCGTGCACTGGATGCTACAAAAGAAGCTTATGATGTGGCATTAAAACTTTAATCATTATATATAGAAATTGTAAGAAATGTGTATGTGACAGCTCGTAGTATGCGGGCTGTTATGAATAAAAGAAAACCAGGAGGGTTAAGATCATGGAAAAAAGAATTTCCGGACATACAGGCTTAATGGCATTATTTGGAACACCAGTTGGACATTCAGGATCTCCTGCAATGTACAACTTCAGCTTCCAGCATGATGGCTTAGATTATGCTTATATGGCATTTGACGTAACAGAAGAGGAAATGCCAAAAGTATTCGAGTCTATTCGTTTATTAAATATGCGTGGTGGTAACTTCACTATGCCATGCAAGAACATCGCAGCACAGCTGGTAGATAAGCTGTCACCTGCAGCTGAGATTATCGGAGCCTGCAATGTATTTGTTAACGATGACGGAGTGATCACAGGACACATTACAGACGGTGTCGGATTTGTTAAGAATCTGGAACTCAACGGAGTACCTGTAAAAGACAAAAAGGTTGTTGTTCTTGGAGCAGGTGGAGCTGCTACAGCAATTCAGGTTCAGCTGGCACTGGACGGAGCAAAAGAAGTAAATATCTTCAATATCAAAGATAAATTCTTTGATAAATATATATATAAAGTAGAATTTGCAGAAATGTTACGTATTGTCCCCGGAAATTTGCAAGAATGTTACCTGTTTTTTTGCAGAAATATTACCTATTATTCCGCCCAAAAATAGTTTTTTGCAAAAATGTTACATATTCCCAACGCCATACATAGGCATCGGCATGGCCATATACGATTCGTTCAAACTGGCATATTTTTTACTGAATGACAGGTTTCTATACATTTGGGCTGCCTTGATCTCAAAAATTTCATCTTCAGACAAATTACTGGCCACAAAATCGAGAACCATGCGATTTGCAATATCTACTTTCTTCATATTAAATGAGATATAGCTTTTTGTCACGTTTTTTTTACCGTGACCAAGAGCAGCAGCGATCGTATCTTCCGGAACATCGAGAACCGAGGCCAACGTCGCCCACGTGTCGCGCGCATAATACGATCGCAGAAAAGGGTAGAGGCCGGTTTTCGTTTTTTTCCCCCAACGTGCTTTATCAACTTCAACCCTGCCAAACTCCTTCAGATGCTTGTTCATCATCTTCAGGAACGATCTGTAATCAGCACGTTCGTCCATGAAGCAAAGCAAATATTTCTTTCCCCTCCAGCGGTTGATGATCTCTTGGGCTTCGGGTTCAACCTTGATCGAATAGCGTTTCTTCGTTTTCTGACGACTGAACTCTATTCGACCGCCCACCATATCAGTCGGACGTAACAGAAGCAGATCGCCGATATTAATTCCAATCAGGTAAAAAGAGAGCATAAACACATCCAAATACCGCTGGCAGAATTCCTCAGCGGGAAAATCCCGGATAATTCGCAGATCCTTTACCGGCAGCGCCAGTTTCACAGGCTCTTCCGATGGCATTTCGAATTTTTTGAAGGGATACCAGTTCGCTTCCGCCACACCATAGGTCACTGCATCATTAAACAGGGTTCGCAGGTTTCGCAAATGAAGGTTTACACCATTGGGAGTCAGTCTTCGCACACCAGGTATAGCCCGCCCCTTGGCATCGAGGTGCTGCGAGAAGAGGAAACGCTCAAAGCCCAGCAGCCAAGCCTTATCGACATCTCTGAAAGACAACTTTCCTTTATCGTATGCCAAGATTTTCTTCAGCGTATGTTCGTGTGTGCCCCGCGTCGATGCGTTTGCGATGCGGTCGATATATTGCTCGTAATAGTCGATCAGGTCACCCCGCGCCGAGCAGGACACCGTTTGCGATGCAACAAGATATTGCTTCACCTCGCGGGTCGACATATTGGCGAGTTGGCCTGAAACCTCCAGCACGGTCAGTTTTTTCTCAAGAGACAACAACTGCTCCTGAAGGGCCATGTTAAATAGCCTTTTCGATTTGTGTTTGACGATTCGGCACGTCTGGGAATTCCAGTTCTCCGGAGCAAGGTAGATTTTCACAGGGATCTGGAATACGATCGAGCGTGTCGCCGAAACTGAAATTTTTAACGGATACAATTCGTCTTTTTTGCGCTGAACCCTAAGATCCAGAAATGGTTTTAATGTAGCCATAAATTTTTTAGCAAAACCAGTAGCAAAACCATTTGCACAAAATAGCACACTTTTGCACACTTTTCTCCTCTTACAGAACGCAGGGATAAAAAAGAGAAAAGCGGCTGAAAATACGTTCTACACGCATCTCTGACCGCTTTTTGATTAGTGGGAGCTGAGGGATTCGAACCCCCGACCCTCTGCTTGTTCCGCAGGTGGTCGGGCACGTGCCGCCGCAACCGCCGCAGCGCCCCACGGCACTCCGACTGCATCTGCCTGTCGCCGAGCCAGCCGCCGATTTCGGCGCCGGCCTCCATGGCCATCACCATCAGGGCCTGATACCCGGCATGGATCACGTCGGGCATCTGGGACGTGGGCCAGTCCAGCAGGCGCTGGCCGCCCTGCAGGTTCTCGCGGTCGCCGTCCATCTGCGACGCCAGCACCCGCAGCAGGGAGCGCATATATTCCTGCTGTTCACCGAGATAGTTCAAATCGCCCTCGTACATATACAGGTCGCGGTGGATAATGACCCACCACATCGAGTAGGCCGCGATCCAGTTCATCCACCCGGGCAGCGGCGTATTGTCGCGCACGTGGTCGAGGCTCCGGCGCACGACCTCATTGCCGCCGAACACGCTCTGGACGGTCATCACCTCGGGGTGCATGTCCCCGAGCCATACCAGGCGGTCGCGTTTCACCCCGTCCCAGAGGTACTCCTGCATATTGAGGTGGACGGTATAGGCCCCCGTCTCCCAGATGCGGTTCAGCCGTTCATCATCGCAGCGGAACGACCCCAGATAAGGGACGTCGCGGTAACGGAGGATCGCCCGCACGGCTTTCAGATTGAGCTCCGCATCGGGCTCCACCAGGTCGATCCGCACGAAGCGGAACCCCGAGTTCCCGGCCTCGACATTGCCCAGCCACGGCACGCCGAGCGTAAAATCGCGCAGCGAATGCTCGTTCGTGGCGCTGGCCATCGGGGCGTCGCCGCCGACGTCGCTCATCGCCTCGCTCACCGATTCGCCCAGGCGGATCCGCACCTTCAGCGCCCGCTGGTCGGCGCGTATCGCCGCCGAGAGCGCGATCCCGCCGCACAACTCCTTGCCGAAATCGAGCAGCACGGAAGCCGAGCGCCCGTCGCGGGTCGAGAGGCGGCAGACATCGGGTGTCCCGGTCGTCAGCTGCCCGTCGAAATTCCAGAGCAGCGCTTCGGGGTTTTCCACCCCCGCCGTCAGCTCGCCGGGCAGTGCGACCAGCCGCAGCGGGGTCACGTACCTGCGTGAAATCACATCCGCGGCACTCCGGCCTTCCAGCCCCTTCTCCAGTATGTTCTCCTGCCCGTACACGGCCGCCGCAAAGGCCAGCAGCAGGGCAAGCAATGCTATCTGTCTCATCGTGCAATCATCCGTTCGATTACCACCGGGTTGAACAGCCCCGAAGGCTGTAACTGCGAATCGGGACGCCACGGATTATTCAGCGTCCATGTCCCGCGCTGATCCTCGGGGAGCCTGCTGTCGCCGATCAGGCGGTTCACCCACGTATTGACCACGTCGATGACGAGGGTATTCTTCCCTTTGCGCACGAAGTCCGTGACGTCGACCCTGTACGGCGCCGTCCACACGCCCCCGGCGTACTTGCCGTTGACATAGACCTTGGCCATCACGCCGACCTGGCCCGTGTTCACGTACAGCCGGCCGGATTTCTCCTTTCCCCTGAGGTCGAACGTCGTCTCATAGCGGACACTGCCCGAGAAATAGCGCACCGACTCGTCGTCGGAGAGCCGCAGGTCTTTCAGTTCGTCCGCCACGACAGGCTCCGCCGGGCCCCGGCGCCCCTCCTGGAAGGTCAGTGTCCACGGCCCGTCCAGCGTCTTGACCCGCACCGGGGTCGGGAAATTCGCCGTCCCGTCCCTGTGCACAGCGCCCGCCCCGTCCGCGCGCAGTACGACGAACAGGCTCTGGTTGGGCTCCAACACCATCGGCAGCGTCGTCCTGCGACCGTCATCCTCGAACTCCGGCAGCGGACGGATCGCCCCCGTCACGGCATCCCATGCCTCGGGCACAGAGCCGGTCACACGCAGCGTGCAGGGGAAAGCGATGCGCGCGTCCGACTGGTTGGTCAGGAAATAAATCTGCTCGTCGCCCGCATCGCGGTGCCCGAAGAGCACGGGGACATCGGCCCCGACCTCGCAGTCGGGCAGGCACTGCACATAGGCCAGCGCCTCCTCCATGGTCATGCCGTCCAGCACGGCGCCCTTGCCGTAGCGGGCGGCCTTCACGGCCTTGCCGTCGACCCCGCCCCAGAGCTCCGCAGCCATGCGGCGCACCCGGGCGTCGGCATCGGGATAGCCTTCGAGGCTCGGCGAACGCTGCGGCGCAGGCCCCAGCAGCACGCCGCCCTCACGGACGAGCGCCCGCAGCTTCGCAAGCAGTTCGGGGCGCATCGTCTTGAGCTTCGGCAACACCAGTATCCGGTATTGCGTCCCGTGCGGAAGCGTCCACAGGCCGTCCTTCACGGTGGCGCGTTCCAGCAGCACCTCGCCGTTGATATAATCGTACTGGTACCCTCGGGGCAGCGCCGGGTCGGTGACGCCCGTCATTTTCGGGGCGTCCTCGCCGATGAAATAGGCCACGTCGGCGACGTTGAGCCCCTGCTGCAACATGTAATTGACACGCTTGAGGTAATCCGTGAAGAGGTCGATATGCGAGAACCACGTGTTGTTGCGGTTGAATTCCGTTCCGAACCAGGCATTCATGCCGGGCAGTTCGTCGCCCGGCTGCGAAATGTAGACGTGCAGCAGCGTGTTGTTGATCCCCTCGGAGAAGAACCTGTCACCGCGCGGCTTCACCATCGCCGGATAACGCCCGAAATCGTTCCCGGCCGAGGTGTACGACTCGGCCGACACTTTCCGCTTGCCGTAGATGTGGGCGCACGACGAGGCGGCACGATTCTCGATGTCGCCCAGCGACCCTTCGCCCCAGAATTCGCCCCCGACCTCGTCCGACTGGCCGCCGTACTGCAGGAACTCGCCGGGATAACCCCAGTGGCCGTAGTTCTCCAGCCACAACGTCAGCCCGTATTTGTGCGCGATTTCGCGCAGCCCCCCGATATGCGCATAGGCCAGCTTGTCGGCCGCCAGGCGCCGCATGTCCCACAGGAACCGGTCGGAGATATCCTGGCTGCCGACCACCACGCCGTCGTAAACGGGCAGGAACGGCAGGGCGTCGTAACCGTAACGCTCCCTGAAGTCGGTCAGAAAGGTATCCGTAAAGTTCTGCCCTCCCTTCTCGTAGCTGTCGGCCACCACCACGCGGAACGTCCTGCGGTCTTCGGCCGGGATGCGGCGGAGTATCTCACCGATAAAGGCGTCGAAATGGTGCTGCAGGTAGGCCGGGGTCATCTTGTCCACTTCGAGCCCGGTGCCTTCGGGCGCCGCGGGCGAATTCTGGATGCCGGTCGGGCGCATCCCGGTACGCATGACGACCCACTCCCCGGCAGGGGCTTCCCACACCAGGCGGTCACCGTCGAGACATTCCGTTATGTCGACCACCTTCGCGGGGTCGACCGCCAGCGAGGCATCGTCCAGCGCGGGCTGGTCGCGCCACTGGTACTCCTCCCAGTAGGGCAGCGGCGACTGGAACATCTTGGCAAAGGTCTTCTCCGCATAACGCTCCACACGGGGCAGCGAGGAAAGCAGCACTTCCGCGAAACCCGTATCCTTCCCCGCGCCGCGAACTATGAGCCGGAACTCGCGCCCCGTGGTCTTCGCCACGCTAACCGAAACCGGGGCGTAAGGGTCGAAGCCGACCTCGATATTGGGGTTCGAGCGGTCGATCCCGAACGATGCGATTGTCCGGTAGCCGTCCGCCCCCTTCACCTGCAATTCGGCCTCGGCACGTATCGGACGGCGGGCGGGCCACACCGTGATGTTGCGCAGATCCATGTCGGCGTCCGTCACCAAGTCGATGACGGCTTCGGGGCTGCCATCGAAGAGAAGCTCCGTCGCCGGGTCACCGTCTATGAGGCATTGCGCCCCGGCAGCCGTTCCGGCAACCGTCACACGGGTGTCAGCCGCCGTCAGCGCCGCACGCCCCACGGCGGGAGCGGGATAGGCGACCACCCGCACGTCCTGGAAATCGGCCGACGGGCGCGGCAGCTCCGCCTCGACCTTCCCGCCGCCCCGGACATGCGCCTTGACCGAAGCCAGGTAACGCATGGCCTGCCCGGGTTCGATCCACGGCCCTCCGGCCTGGCTCCAGCCGGGGCTGTTGAACATGCCGATCTCGATACCCAGCTCCGAGGCGCGTTTGAGCGCCGCATGGGTCACTCCCCACCATTCGTCCGTAAAAAGTTTCACGGGGGCATAGGGCGTCGCCAGCTCCCCGAGGCCGATATTGCCGATGAAGGCACGGTTGATCCCCGCCCGTTTCATCGCTTCGAGGTCTTTCACCACGCCCTCCTTCGAGACATTGCCCGAAAGCCAGTACCAGTAAACCGAGGTCTGGACAGAGTCGGGCGGCGCCACGAACCCCGCGGCCAGGGCGGCATGGGAGCCGCCCTTCGGGGCGGCCTGCCCCGCCAGCGGAGCGAGGGCCAGCGGCAGCATCAGAATCAGTTTCGATAGTTTGTTCATCGCAGGAATATTTCAGGTTATGGGTAAAAATCGTCCTGTGCAGGCTGCCGTCCCGCACGGGAATGCGGCCCGCGGCAGCAGCCGTCCGCCCCGAGGCGGAAGGGTCATTTGGCCACCCTGAGCGTCAGCGTATGGCTTCCGGCACCCAGCTGATGCACCTTCCCGCCGTCCACGTTGGCCGGCAAGTAGAGCGTTGCGGTACTGTTGGCCGGGATTCGGACGCGGTAGGTCACCGTATTGCCCCGGCGCGTCCATGCCGACACGATCCGCCCGCAGGGGGCGTCGTGCGAAGCCTCGAATTCCTCGGGGCCGACGAAATTCGGGCGCAGCAGGATGTGTTTGAAGCCCGGCGCTTCGGGGTCGGGCTTGATGCCGCCCAGCCCCTTGAAGAACCACCCGCCGATCTCGCCGAACATCATGTGGTTGTCCGAGATGTCGCGCGTGGCTTCGAGGTTCCAGTTTTCGAGCAGCGTGGTGGCGCCGTTCACGATCCACCATCCCCACGAAGGATAGGTGTCCTGCACCGCGACCTTGTAGGCCGTTTCGGCATGGCCGTTCTCGCTCAGCGCATTGAGGATGGCCTTGGCGCCCAGCACCCCGACGTCGAGGTGGAACCCGGCTTCGGCGACCTTGCGGGCGAGGTTGCCGGCGACCTTGGCGACCATCTCCTCGGGTACGACGCCCCACATCAGCGGAACGCTCAGCTCGGTCTGCGTGCCGCTGGCATAGATGCCCGTCGCACGGTCGAGGTATTTGTCGTTGATGGCCCCGCGGATTTCGCCGGCCAGTGCCTCGTAGTGCTTCCGGTCGGCCTCCCGGCCGAACAGGGCGGCGGCACGGGCGAGGATCGTGGCATCGACGTAGAAATAGACCGACGAGGTCAGCTCCAGCGACGACTGCGAGCGGACGGGCACCCAGTCGCCGCGTCCCCACGAGGAGAGGTGCCCCGGGCTGCGGCGGTCGACGTAATCGACATAGCGTTTGATATTCTCGTAGCAATCCTCCAGCGGCTTCGTGTCCCCGTAGAAGAGGTAGAGGTTCCACGGGATGATGGCGATGGTACTCGTCCAGTCCAGCCCGTTGGCCGTGCCGTAGCCCCAGCCGCCGGTGGGGATGATGTCGGGCAGCACACCGTTGGGCTGCTGTTCGTCGCGGTGGTCGGCGAGCCACTTCTCGTAGACCGTAATGCCGTCGTAGTTGTACAGCGCCGTTTCGATGGCCAGGTGGCCGTCGCCCGTCCAGCCGTTCTTCTCGCGCTGGGGGCAGTCGGTCGGGTAACCCATCAGGTTCGAGAGGTAGGCCTTGTTGGTGGCGTCCCAAAGTTTGTCCACCAGGTCGTTCGACGTCTCGATATGCCCCACGGGAGTCACGTCGCTGTGCATGGCATAGGCCGTCAGGTTCTCCGCAGACAGCTCTACCGGCCGGTCGGCAACTACCTCGACATAGCGGAAGCCCTTGTAGTTGAACCGGGGCATGAACTCGTCGTCGCGGCCGCTCAGGGTCACCACGTCGGTCTGGAACAGGTCGTCCTTGTCCGTCGGACGGAAATAGACGTCGATGTTCGACAGGTCGGCATGGCCGTCTTCGCGCAGGCGTTCGGCATGGATGAGCCGCAGCTGCGTCCCGGCTTCGCCCCTCAGGCGGAGCTTCGTCACACCGGCCATGTTCTGGCCGAAATCGTAGAGGTAGCTCCGTTCGTCGAGCTTGCGCACGCTGCGCGGCCTGTATTCGGTGACATTGCGGATCGGCACCGTCTGCTGTGCCGTGACCCTCTGCGACGGCGCGCCGCGGTACATCACCCCGCCCCAGGCCGAGTCGTCGAACCCGGGGGAGCTCCAGCCCGGCTGTTCGAGCCGCGCGTCGTAATGCTCCGAAGTATAGATGCTGTTGAACACCAGCGGCCCGCCCGAGGTGCGCCAGTCGAGGTCGGACTTCACGACCTCGTGCGTCCCGTCCGCATACTCGATACGCAGGTCGAAGCAGAACGCCGGGCGGTTGCGCCACGGCGCCCGCTCGAAGTTCCACACGGCGCCCGACTGGTGGTTGTACCAGCCGTTGCCCAGCAGGATGCCCACGGCATTGGCCCCGTCCTGCAACTGCCGCGTCACGTCGTAGGTGACGTAGAGGTTCCGGCGGTCGAAGCGCGTATACATCGGGTCGAGGCGGTGGTCGCCGACCTTCCGCCCGTTGATATGAAGTTCGTACAACCCGGCCGCCGCGACATAGGCGCGGGCCGATTTCACGCGTTTACCCACGGAGAACTCCTTGCGGAAATAGGGCGCAGGCTTATGGTTTATGTCGTGGTGGTCGCTGATCCAGCATCCCTGCCAGTTCCCGGCCCCCATCATGCCGGTCTCGAACGCCGCGACCCCGGACGAGGAGCGCGCGTAGTCCTTGTCCCAGACCGTCACGGCCCAGTAATACCGGGTGAACGGGTCGAGTTTCGGCCCGGCGTAACGGACGAGCATCCCGTCCGAATCCGTGCGCCCCGAATCCCACACGTCGCCGCATCCGGCGGCCACGGCGGCGGAATCCCGCCCCACGACGACCCTGTAAGCCCGCTGGAGCGCCCCGGAACGGCTGTCGTCCAGACGCCAGCCCAGTCGCGGCGCCGGGGCGTCGATGCCCAGCGGCGTCTCCAGATGTTCGCACCGCAGCCCCACGGGCGTACACGGTGCCGCGGCCTGCGCACCCAGCGCGGCAGCCGCAAAACAAAGCGATAAAAGTATCTTTTTCATAAAACGGTAAAATTATCGTTTCCGTCCTCCGGCGGCAACGGCACCCGCCGCGTTCCGGGGTACAGGTACGGACAGATCCGGTGCCCAAGGCCGCAGGGATACCCCGTCCGCAGGCTTTCGGCATACGGGGATGCCCGTCTGCCGCTCCCGACGGGGATTGCCGTCCCCGCCCGCCGGCATCTTTGGGTCAGAGGTTAAAGGCCCGTTTCAATTCGTCCATCTGCTCCTGCGTCGTCCCGGCGGGCTCGAAGCCCATCGAACGGGCCGTGAGGTAGATCTGCGCCGATTTCGAGAGCACGTCGACCTGGTCGAACGCCTCGAAGATGTCGGGCCCTACGGCACATACGCCGTGTTTCTCCCACATCACCACGTCGTACTCGCGCAGCTGCGCGATGGTGGCCTCGGCCAGTTCGACCGACGAGGGCATCTTATAGGGAACGATCCCCAGCCCCTTGGGGCAGAAGGCCCGCGTCTCGGGGATCATGCTCCACAGAAGGTTGGTCAAGACGTCCTTTTCGAGGAACGCAGGGTTGTGCGTCATGGCGATCAGGTCGATGGGATGGGTATGCAGCGCCGCCTTGTAGCCGTTGCCCGAGGCGATCATCTGGTTGTGCATCGCCAGATGCGAAGCCAGCTCCGAAGTGGGTTTCACCGCCTTGTCAGCGATGATCTCGTACGACGCACAGTCGTCGAGAATGCGGATTACCGAGCCGTTCTCCATCGGGCGGCGCGCCAGGTCGCGCATACGTTTGTTGGTACCCTTGCAGAAGAAATAGCACCCCTTGAGGCGGGGCAGCGTGGTGCCGATCGGGAAACGCCCGCTGACCGGCTCCATCGCGCGGATCACGTCGTCGACGTGCTCCGTGATGTTTACCGTGATGTTGCCGCCATTGCGCTCGGCCCACCCCTTCTGCCAGAGGTAACCGGCCACTTCGGCCACTTTGTCCACCTCGGCGGCCAGCGCCGGGCGGTTTTCGAGTATGGATTTCATCGTCAGAACAAATTAGGAAATACGAGTGAGAAAATCAGGATCGCCAGGCCGCAGACCAATACGCCCACGGTCTTTCGCGACGCCCCGCGCCACTCCCGGAGGATAATGCCCCACACGTTCGAGAAGGTGACGTTGAGCGCCATGAGGATGCACCAGGCGAATGCCGCCACGACCGACCCGGGCTCGAAGAAGGTCTGCCCGATGCCGAAGCCGAAGAACTGCGAGTACCACAGCGCCCCGGCCAACGCGCAGAACAACAGGTTGTTGGCATAGAGCGTCCCCTTGCCGTAGTCGCCGAACGTGCGGTTGCGCGCATTCTGCCACAGGCAGTAGGCGGCATTGGTCACGAAGCCCCCGAGCGTCACCATCAGCGTGGCGGGCAGCGTGCGGAACAGGGCGCTGCCGCCCTCGACCTGCAACGGCCGCCCGGCCTCCAGCCCGAGGTTGAAGCAGGCGCTCATCACGCCCGCCAGCAACGCCACGGCCAGCCCCTTCGTGAGGGCGAAGTCCTTGACGGCGGCGCGTTTCTCCTCGTCGGTCATGTTCTGCGAGCGCAGCGACCCGGCGTAGCCGATCACGGCGATGCCCGCCAGCGTAATCGAGACGCCCAGCAGCAGGATCAGCCCTTTGCCCGCAAAGAGGTTTTCGCCCGCGAAGATGGCGGGGAAGAGGGTGCCGAACCCGGCGCAGGTGCCCAGGGCGATCGACTGCCCGAGTGCCACCCCGAGGTAGCGCATCGACAGCCCGAACGTCAGGCCGCCCACACCCCACAGCACGCCGTAGCCGGCGGCCTTGAAGGCGGCGGAGGGGTCGGTCGAGAGGATTTCCCCGAGCGAGCTGCCCGCGGGAACCGCCAGCAGTGCCCCCAGCAGCGGGAACACCAGCCATGCGAAGATGCCCTGTACCAGCCAGAAGCTCTCCCACGACCACTCCTTCACCTTTTTGATGGGTACATAGGAGCTCGACTGGCAAAAGCTGCCGACGGCGATGATCAGAAGTCCGAGAAGCGTATTCATGGCCTTTGTTTTAGAATGCGGTACGGTATAGTTTTTCGATATCCCCGACCGAGGTCGGACGCGGGTTGCCGCCCGTGCAGACGTCGTTGAACGCCGCCACGGCCAGCGCGGGGATGTCCTCCTCCCTCACGCCGATCTCGTGCAGGCGCTGCGGGATACCGATGCTGAGCGACAGGTCGCGCACGGCCCCGACAGCCGCGGCGACGCTCTCGTCGACGCTCATGCCCGCGGTATCGACGCCCATCGCCCGCGCGATGTCGAGGTATTTGGCGCGCGAGGGCGACTCGGCATTGTATTCCATCACATAGGGCAGCAGCAGTGCGTTCGCCACGCCGTGCGGCGTGTCGTAGAACGCCCCCAGGGGGTGCGCCATCGAGTGCACGATGCCCAGCCCGACGTTCGAGAAACCCATGCCCGCGATGTACTGCGCCTCGGCCATGCCGTTGCGGGCGACGGGGTCGCTGCCGTCCTCGACGGCATTCCGCAAGTGCGCGGCGACCAGCTCGATGGCCTTCAGCTCGAACATGTCGCTCATCGTCCACGCCCCGGGCGTGATATACCCTTCGATGGCGTGCGTCAGGGCGTCCATGCCCGTAGCGGCCGTCAGCCCCCGGGGCATCGACATCATCAGTTCGCAGTCGATCACCGCGCACATCGGGATGTCGTTGGGATCGACGCAGACCATCTTCTTGCGGTTCTCCTCGTCGGTGATGACATAGTTGATCGTCACCTCGGCCGCCGTCCCCGCGGTCGTCGGCACGGCGAAGGTCGGCACGGCGCGGTGCTTGGTGTCGGCCACACCCTCCAACGAGCGCACGTCGGCGAACTCGGGGTTGTTGACGATGATGCCCACGGCCTTGGCCGTGTCGATCGACGAACCGCCGCCCAGCGCCACCATGCAGTCGGCGCCCGAAGCCTTGAACGCCTCGACGCCCTGCTGCACGTTGCGGATCGTGGGGTTGGCCTTGATCTGGCTGTAAATCTCATAGGGAATGTCCGCCCCGCGGAGCACCTCCTCGATCTTCGCGGCCACGCCGAACCGGATGAGGTCTTTGTCCGTTACGAGCAGCACCTTTTTAAAGCCCCGCTTGCGGATCTCGTCGGCGATCACCGAGCGGCACCCTGCGCCGTAGTACGACGTCTCGTTCAGTACGATGCGGTACATGACCTTAGCGTTTGGAGGTTACTTCCCTTTCGTACTGCTGGATCCCGGCGATGAACTCCTCGCCCACGGGCACGTCGTTGCGCAGGCAGAACATGTCCCATACGGCGTTCCAGGGCAGCGACTTCGACTCTTCGAGCAGCGCCAGGCGCTCGAAGCCCTGTCCGGCAGCCTCGTACCGGCGAAGCTGCGCGAGCGGTTCGAGCAACGCCTGCATCAGGCACTTCTGCGTGGCGCGCGAGCCGATGACATAGGCGCCGATGCGGTTGATCGAGGCATCGAAATAATCCAGCCCGATATGAACGCGGTCGAGCGCATCGCAGCGTACGATCTCCTTGCACAGTTCCAGCGTATCGTCGTTCATGATCGTCACGTGGTCGGAATCCCAGCGCACCGGGCGCGACACGTGCAGCATCACCTCGGGGATGAACAGCAGCAGCGACGAAATCTTGTCGGCCACGATCTCCGTGGGGTGGAAATGCCCCGTATCGAGGGTCACGATCTTGCCGCGGCTGGCTCCGTAGCCGATGTAGAAGTCGTTGCTCCCGACGGTATAGCTCTCCAGCCCGATGCCGAACACCTTCGACTCGATGCAGTCCTTCATGTGGTCGTATTCGGTCTCGAAGATGCGGTCGAGCGAGTCGCGCAGCAGCTCGCGGTAGAGCATGCGGTTCACCGTAAGGTCTTTCGAGCCGTCGTGCACCCAGAGGTTCATGATCGAGGGGTCGCCCTGCGCCTTGCCCATCTCTTCGGCAATGGCGCGGCAGCGCTTGGTGTGTTCCACCCAGAAGTCCCGGATTCCGGGGTCGGGGTTGGCCAGCGAGAGATCGCCGCTCTTGGGGTGCGAGAACGACGTCGAGTTGAAGTCGAGCTTCATGCCGTGCTCTTTCGCCCACTCGATCCAGCCCTGGAAATGCCGGGGCTCCACCTGGTCGCGGTCGACCGTCTCGCCGCCGAACTCGCCGTAGATCTCGTGCAGGTTCAGGCGGTGCGTACCGGGAATGAACGACTTGGCCTTGAGGATGTCGGCACGCAGCTCTTCGATGTTGCGGGCTTTGCCCGGGTAGTTGCCCGTAGCCTGGATGCCGCCCGTGAGGTCGCCGCCCCGGTTTTCGAAGCCCGTCACGTCGTCCGCCTGCCAGCAGTGGAGCGAGAGCGAGATGTTCTGAAGCGCCGCGAGCGCCTTTTCGGTGTCTACGCCGATCTCCGCATAGCGTTCCCGCGCGATGGCGTATGCCTTTTCGATAAGTTCCGTTTTCATAAGGATGACAGTTTTATTTTTTCGGTTGATATGTTTTCGTTTCGATCGAGCGGCCGATGTAGCGCCGCATTTCGGCGAGCGAAGAGACCACGCCCGCGGCACGCGCCTGCACCATGATGTTGCCCAGCGCCGTGGCTTCGGCAGGGCCCGCCACGACGGGGATGCCGACAGCGTCGGCCGTCATCCGGTTCAGCAGGTCGTTCTGTGCGCCGCCGCCGATGACGTGCAGGCATTCGATTTCGAACGGCGCCAGCCGCCGCAGTTTCCCGAGCACCTCGGCGTATTTCGCGGCCAGCGAGTCGAATATCAGCCGCATCAGCGCCGCATCGTCCGCCGGCGAGGGGACGCCGTGCGCCGCGCACCACGTGCGGATCGCCTGCGGCATGTCGGTCGGCGCGGCGAACTCCGCGGCATCGGGGTCGATGACCCCCGGCGACAGGGCGGCGCCCTCGGTCATGCGCACGATCTCTTCATAGCTATACTCCCTGCCCTGGCGGCTCCACACCGCGCGGCACTGTTCGAGCAGCCACATGCCGGTGATGTTCTTCAGGAACCGCACCGTGCCGTCCACGCCGCCCTCGTTGGTGAAGTTCATCGCATAGGACTCCTCCGTAATGATCGGCTCCGGCACCTCGATGCCCATCAGCGACCACGTCCCCGACGAGAGGTAGGCGAAGCGCCCGTTCCGGGCAGGCACGGCCGCCACGGCCGAAGCCGTATCGTGCCCCGCGACGGCCACCACGGGCACCGCCCCCAGCCCGGTCTGCCGGGCCACGGCGTCGCAGAGCACCCCGATCCTCCGGCCGGGCATCACCACCCGCGGGAAAAGCGCGGGATCGACACCCGCCTCGCGCAGCAGTGCACCGTCGATCTCCCGCGTGCGGGGATCCATGAACTGCGACGTCGAGAGGATCGTATACTCGCATACCTTCTCGCCGGTGAGCAGGTACGACAGCGCGTCGGGCATGAAAAGCACCGACGCGGCATTTTCCAGCGCCGACATCCCCTCCCCGCGCGCGGCACGGAGCTGGAAGAGCGAATTGAAATTCATGATCTGGATACCCGTGCGGCGGTACACTTCTTGCCGGGGTATTTTCCGGAAGAACTCCTCGGGAACCCCGTTGGTATAGGGATCGCGGTAAGCCCTCGGAAGCCCGGCCAGCGTACCGTCGGCCGCCACGCAGGCCATGTCGACGCCCCACGTGTCGATACCGATCGAATCGACCGGAATCCTTCGCTGCCCGGCCAGCGTCAGGCCGTGCAGGATTTCCTCATAGAGGGAGTAGATGTTCCAATAATATTTGCCGCCGATCGAAAGCAGGCGGTTAGGGAAGCGGTGCAGAACTTCGAGGGCGATGCCCTCGCCGCAGAGCGTGGCGAGAATGACACGGCCGCTCGTGGCACCGAGATCGACACCGACGAAATAACGGTTCATCACGGAAAGTTTTAGGTTACTGATGCAAAACTATACAATCTTTTCCCTACCTTTGTTGATGGTTTTGACAAACTATATATAGATTTGACACTATGGACGACCGGCCGCTGAGCATCCTTCACTACCTGCCAGTCTCCCCGCGCGACGAGCAGTGGGGCATCGTCTGCACCACGGCCGGGCACCAGCACGTCCCGCCCGGAACGCCCTACCCCGTCTCGGAACACCCCGAGCACTACCTGTTTTACAAAGGCAGCGGCCGCACGCTCGACGAATACCAGCTGGTCTACATCACCGCCGGACGGGGACGTTTCGAGTCGGCATCCTGCCCGTCGCAGACGGTCGAGGCGGGCACCATGCTCCTGCTCTTCCCCAACGAATGGCACTCCTATTCGCCCGACCCCGGCACCGGATGGACGGAGTGGTGGGTCGGCTTCCGCGGCGCCAATATCGACCGCCTGGAGCAGCAGGGGTTCCTCTGCCGCCGGCGCCCCCTGCTGCGGATCGGGTGCAGCGGCGGCATCGAGCGGTGCTACCGCGAGATCATCGGCACGGTCGAGGAGGAGCGCGTGGGATTCCAGCCGCTCATTTCGAGCATCGTGCTCCACATCCTGGGGTCGGTGCTCTTCAAGCACAGCAACCTGCTCTACTCCGACAACCCCGTCGTCGAGAAGATCAACCGCGCGAAAGCCATCATGCGCACAGACTTCGGCCGCAACCGCTCGCCCGAACAGATCGCCCGCGAAGTGGGCATGGGCTACACGTGGTTCCGCCGCGTCTTCCGCGAATACGTGGGGATGGCGCCGGCGCAATACCAGCACACGATGCGGCTCAACAAGGCCCGGGAACTGCTCGCGACGACAGCCCACAGCATCTCGGAAATAGCCTATGCGCTCGGCTTCGAAAGCGTGAGCGCCTTCTCGCTCTTTTTCCGCCTCCGCGAACGGCTCAGTCCCAGTCAGTACCGCGCCCGCTTCCGGGGCGGGAAGGGGCAGTGACCCGCCGGGGCAGGCCAAGGCAGCAACCCGCCGGGACAGGCCAAAGCCGTGACGCACCGCGGGCAGCCCAAGGCAGCGATACACGGGGGCTACAACCCGCCGCCGACCAAAGCATTGACCCGCGGGCGCAAATAGGGGTTGATGTTATGTATTAAACTGAAATCACGGCATATCACTTACAATCTGCAAGCATAATACACCAAAAAACTGCGCATCCTTTACTTTACTTCCCGTTTCAGCCTAATCGCCCCCGATAAAATCCCCTTTGAGAACTCTTTACGGGGTTTCGCGTATTTCCTCCGTACATCACCGATCGCCGGAAAATTGTTATCTCCTCAGGTTTTCGGGGAAGTTCGTCCCCTCCGGCGAAAAATATTTTTATATTTTTTATATTTTTTTCAAAAATCCACCCCGCAGGTTGGCACATATTAAATATTATTAAAAAAATAAGGTATCCAGAAACACCTACGACCGGAAACCCACCGCATATCAAACCGTACCGGAGGGTATTTTTTCGCCCGAAAACCCCAAAATATTCAAAACACATTGAATTTTATTTTCGTTTTTATAAAAATATTTTAACCCGCATTCAACAATAGTTCGCCGGGTTAAAATAAAATGTTAAGTTATTTATATTTAGCCTTATAACACCTGTTTTCATCCGGAAAAGAGGGCCGGAAAGACCCTTTCCGAACACTCCTGCTTACATTTCATCTATTTTGAACATTTGGCAAATTCGTTTTAATTATTTTTCTTTGTCGAGTAAGAAAGTATCATTTACTTATGCAAAAAACGAAACTTCTACTCAACATTCTTGCATTTTTCCTATGTGCCCTGCCGGCGATAGCCGTAGCGCAGGGGGGGGGAAATGTGACCGTCAGAGGCATCGTCACCTCGGCGGATGACAAGCAACCCCTCATCGGGGTCAACGTGATTTCCGGGGCCACCAGCGGGGTGAGCACCCTTGCGGACGGAAGCTACTCGATCAGCGTCGCCGCAGGGTCGACGCTCACCTTCCAGTACATCGGCTACAAGCCCGCCACCTTCACGGTTCCGGGCGGCAGCGCCTCGCTGACCTACAACGTCTCCCTCGAGAGCGAGGCACAGGCGCTCGACGACGTGGTGGTCATCGCTTACGGTGTCCGCAAGAAGGGCACCATTGCCGGATCGGTATCGACCGTCAAGGCCGAAAAGGTCGAGAACACCCCTACGGCGGCGTTCGATCAGGCCATCCAGGGACAGGTTCCCGGACTGACGGTACTTTCCAATTCGGGTGAGCCGAGCACGTCGGCAACGATGATGATCCGGGGCATGAACTCGATCAACTCGGGTACCTCGCCGCTCTACATCCTCGACGGGGTCGCCATCGCCAGTTCCGACTTCAACGCCATCAACCCGGCCGACATCGAGAGCATCTCGGTGCTCAAGGACGCCTCCTCCACCTCTATATATGGTGCGCGCGCGGCCAACGGCGTGATCGTCATCACGACCAAGCGCGGGCGCATGGCCGAGCGGGCGAAGATCAACTACCGCATGCAGCTCGGTTTCTCGCAGATCGCCTACGGCAACTGGGATCTGATGGACACCGACGAACGCATCCGGTACGAGAAGGAGATCGGGTTCACCGACGGCAAGAACTACAACGTCCTGGGCAAGACCAACGTCAACTGGCTCGACGAGGTGTTCAACGATGCCGCCCTGCTCCAGAACTACGAGCTCTCGGTTTCGGGGGCCACCGACAAGACCAATTACTACGTCTCGGGCGGCTACTACAACCAGGAGGGCATTGCCGCAGGTTCGGCCTTCGAGCGCTTCTCGCTCCGCGCCAACGTCGAACAACAGGCAGCCAAGTGGCTCAAGCTCGGCACCAACACGATGATGAACTACCAGACCATCGAACGCGCCGAGTCGGGCGAATATACGCTCGTGACCCCCATCTCGGCCGCACGTTTCATGATGCCGTACTGGAATCCCCACCGTCCCGACGGCTCGCTGGCCTCGATCAAGGACGGCACCTGGAAGGGCGAGGGCCAGAACCCGCTCGAATGGCTGGCCAACAACAAGATCTCCTATAAGAAATACAAGGTGATCTCGACGCTCTTCGCCGAGGCCACCCCCATCGAGGGGCTCACCATCCGGTCGCAGTTCGGCGTGGACTATTCGCACACGACGGGCTTCGGCGCCTCCTATCCCAACTACCCGCCCAACCTGGGCTCGGGCACGGCGCAGCGCTACTCGACCGACGGCATGAGCCTTTCGGTCACCAACACGATCAACTACCGCTTCTCGCTCGACGGCGGGCACTCGTTCAACTTCCTGTTGGGCCAGGAGGGCGTCGATTACAGCTACGAGGAATTCACGCTGGCGACCCGCGGCCAGAACAACGACAAGCTGGTCAACATCTCGTCGGGAACGCGTGCCACGTCGTGGAGCGACGTCACCGACGACAACTACGCCTTCCTGTCGTTCTTCGCGCGCGGCGAATACAACTACGCCGACCGTTACTACGTCGACTTCTCCGTCCGCACCGACGGCTCCTCGCGCTTCGGCACCTCGGGACGCTGGGCGGCGTTCGGCTCGGTGGGCATGATGTGGAACCTGCGCAACGAGAAATTCATGGAGAACTCGCGCCGCTGGCTCACCAACGCGCAGATCGCCTTCAGCACGGGTACCTCGGGTAACTCGTCGATCCCCAACTACGAACACATGGCGCTTGTGAGCGGCGGCCTGAACTACTACGGCGACGCCGGCATCGCCCCCTCGCAGCCGGGCAACGAAGACCTGCAGTGGGAGAAGCTGTGGATCACCAACCTGGCCGTGCACCTGGGCTTCTGGAACCGCCTGAACGTGGACGTCGAACTCTACCACAAGAAGAACAGCGCCATGCTCATGGAGGTTCCCGTTTCCTACACCACCTCCAACGGCTTCGGCTTCCGCTGGGACAACGTGGGCGACATGACCAACCGCGGCGTCGAGGTGAGCCTGGCCGCCGACGTCATCCAGCACAAGGATTTCGTGTGGAGCGTGAACGCCAACGTCTCCTACAACAGGAACAAGATGACCAAGCTCTACAGCGGGGTCAGCGAATACGAGCTTTCGAGCACCAACACCAAACTGGTCGTGGGGCACTCCTTCGGCGAGTTCTACCTCAACCGGTTCGCAGGCGTCAACCCCGCCAACGGCGACGCGCTGTGGTACACCAAGGAGGGCGAGCTGACCACCGAGCTCCGCGACGAGGACAAGGTCATGGTCGGCAAGAGCTACGTGGCGCCCTGGCAGGGCGGCTTCGGCACGACGCTGGCCTGGAAGGGACTTTCGCTGTCGGCACAGTTCAGCTGGGTCGCCGACCGCTGGATGATCAACAACGACCGTTATTTCGACGAGTCGAACGGCCGATTCGCCTCCTACAACCAGTCCAAGCGCCTGCTCAACCGCTGGAAGAAACCCGGCGACATCACCGACATCCCGCGCCACGGCGTCTACACCGAGTTCGACGACCGCCTGCTGGAGGACGCTTCGTTCCTGCGCCTGAAAAACCTCATGCTGAGTTATTCCTTCCCGCAGGAGTGGCTGCGCAAGACACGCTTCATCAGCGGCGTGAAGATCTACGCCCAGGCCCAGAACCTCTTCACCTTCACCAAATTCACGGGCCTCGATCCCGAAGGGTCGAGCAATATGTACCAGGCACAGTACCCGATGGCACGCCAATTCACCTTCGGACTCGACTTAACATTCTAATCAGGGACTATGAACATGTTACGCAATATAAAATTCTATCTTTCGGCCCTCGCGATACTTGTCGGCGCCACCTCGTGCCTGGACAAGTACCCCGGTTCGTCCATCCCGGAGAAGGAGGCCATGCGCACCTTCGCCGACGCCGAGCAGACGCTCACCGGCATCTACGCCTCGCTCAAGAGCAACGCGCTTTACAGCGGCTACCTCACCCTGCTGCCCGACATCCAGGCCGACCTGGTCTATGCCGTCGAAGGCAACACCAACACCTACGGCTCGTTCTGGCGCTGGGACATACGCCCGACCGACCTGCAGCTCGAAGCGGTTTATGCCGCCCTCTACAAGGTGATCGGCAACTGCAACTTCTACCTCGACCGCATCGACGAGGTGGTGGCGAACGAGATCAGCGACACCAACATCGAGAAGCTCGAACAGTACACGGGCGAGGTCTACGCCGTGCGTGCGCTCTGCTATACCGAGCTGCTCAAGACCTTCTGCAAGGCCTATGAGCCGGACACGGCCCAATCGGAACTGGGCGTCGTGCTGCGCACGAAATACTTTACGCCCGAGGCGGCACGCCGCGCATCGCTCTACGACTCGTACCAGTTCGTACTCGACGACCTGGCCGAGGCCGAGAAACGCCTCGACAAGGAGAACGACGCCTACGGCAACGTCTACATGACCTCGGCCTCGGCCGAGGCGCTGCACGCCCGCGTGGCGCTCTACATGCAGGACTGGGACACGGCGATCGAATATTCGAGCACCCTGATCGACGAAAAAAAGGCCACCTTCCAGCTCTCCGATGCCAAGACCAACTACACCTCCGACTACACCTATTTCGACTACATGTGGGCGTACGACCTGGGATACGAGGTCATCTGGCGCATCGGCTTCACCGACACCTCCTACGGCGGGGCGCTCGGCACGGTGTTCCTCAACTTCAACAAGGACTACACCTATTTCTATCCCGACTATGTCCCCGGCCAGGCCGCCCTGGATCTCTACGACGATGCCGACCTGCGCTATTCGGGCTACTTCTACCAGACCGAGACCGGTTATGCCCACGGGCTGAGCTGGCCGCTGCTGGTCAAATACTACGGCAACCGCAACCTGATCGCCAACCAGATCTACCATGTCTCGATGCCCAAGCCGTTCCGCCTGGCGGAGCAGTACCTGATCCGCGCCGAGGCCTACTGCCAAAAGAACGATTTTTCGAAGGCCGGCAACGACCTCTCGACGCTGCGCAAGATGCGCTACAAATCGGGCGGTACGATCAACGTCACGAAGGACAACTGGTTGCAGACCATCTCCGACGAGCGCCTGCGCGAACTCTACATGGAGGGTTTCCGCCTGCACGACCTCAAACGCTGGCACAAGGGCTTCGAGCGTAAGCCGCAGGCCAATTCCCAGGCCGAAGGCAGCTCGCTCAAGATCGAAGCCGACAACCCGCTTTTCGTATGGCCGATCCCGCAGCACGAGCTGGAAGCCCCCGGCTCGGAGATACTCCCGAACGAAAGCAACAGATAGCAACAACGAATAGAAGAGAGACAATGAAACGAATTATCACGGTTTTGTTTGCAACGGGACTCCTGGCCGCCCTCGCAACGGGTTGCAAGGAGGAATATAAGACCTACTCCGATGCGGAGTACGTGCTGTTCGCCGACACCCTGGCGACCTACGCCGTACTCCAAGACCAAGACTATTTCTCGGTACCGGTCTCCTCGACCGTCGCGTGCGATTACGACCGCACATTCGGCGTGGAGATCATCGACCAGGGCAGCAATGCCGTCGAGGGGAAGCACTACCGCCTCCTGTCGAACACCATCACCATAAAGGCCGGTTCGCGCAAGGCCGACGTACAGGTGCGCGGGTTGTACGACAACATCGAAGATACCGACTCGCTGGGCTTCATCCTCAAACTGGTCATGCCCGAGCAGCTGAAATGGGATCTCTACCACGACCGGACGAAGGTCGTCATGCAGAAAAGCTGCCCCTACGACATCAACGAATTCACGGGCTGGTGCGTGGTGACCTCGACGTTCCTCAACAGCTACCCCGGCGTGGAAAACAAGAGCATCCAGCGCCTCATCCGCACCGAGAAGCACCCCACCGAAGAGAACATGATCATCCTGCACGACTGGCTCTTCTCGGGCTACGACGTCACGATCCGCCTCGACCCGGGCGACCCCATCGAACCGCTGGTGACCATGGACAAGAACCAGGTGCTGGCCGACGAGGCTTCGGTCTTCGGCCAGATCCTCGGCGACAACAAGATCCTCGTCACCAACAGCCCGCTCTACGACTCCTATTTCAACAGCTGCCAGCATTTCGTGGCCCTGTGGATCAAGGTGCATGTCGAGGACATGGGCGTGAATATGGGTCTGGTAGGCCATTTCTACAACATCATCGAATGGGTCAGCGACGAGGAGGCCGAACGGCTCCAGCGGGAAGAAGGCATGCTCCCGGGAGGCGTCACGGCGTCCGGATCGCTCTAAATCATAACGTAAATAAAGAAACGAAATATGAAAAGACATTATTTACACTTGGTGATGTCGCTGCTCGCCGGAGCATGTCTGGCGGCCGCTTCGTGTTCCGATTCGGATGAGGATACGAAGCTCCCCAGCCCCAACTTCCCCGAGGCGGTTTCGGCGACCATCGAAGCCGGCGGCACCTACACGCTCGAGATAGAGCCCAACCAGAACTGGGAGGTGAGTGTCCCGACGGCTACCGCCGCATGGTTCTGGATACAGGACGAAACACAGAAAGTCTGGACGCTGCGCGGCGGTGCGGGCGCATCGCGGATCGTAATCGGCGTGGCCGAACTCGATGAGTTCGACGACACGCGTGTCTGCGAGGTAACCCTCAAGATGGGCGGCCAGAGCAAGGTCATCGCCACGATCACACGCGGTACGCTCGAACGCGGCTTCAGCCTCCGCACATGCAAGCTCGACCAGTACGGCGACTTCGAATACGGCGGCAGCGAAACCGGCCTCACCTACTCCTATAACGAAGGGGAGGCCGAAAGCATCGACCTGACCTGGCCCGAGGGACGCACCGATTTCTCGATGCCGATCCTGGTCGAGGCCAACTACGACTGGGCGATCAACCAGTTGCCGGAGTGGGTATCCACCCCGTCGGTGACGGTCGGGAAACCCGGCACGAAAGTCGAGATCCGCATCCAGGGCAACCCGTCGGCCTACCCGCTCGACGGGGCGCAGGACAAGCTGGTGTTCATCGACAAGAACAACCTCGACGCGAAGGTCGAGATTCCGGTCACGATCCCCTCCTGCCGCGACATTTTCGATGTCACGCTCGATAAGGAACTCAAGTTCAACGCCGCAGCCGAGATCTACAACAGCATGAACGGCGACTGGTCGCCCGGCACCGCACGCGGTTCGGTCAAGGGCATCAGGGGTGCGAGGATCTATGTCATCGCCGAAGTCACGGATCGCTGGGGCAATACCGGCCTGAGCGGCGACGAAGCCGACACCAAATGGGTCATCGTCGAGGAAAGCGCCTGGGACGAGGAGCTGGTCATCATGGATCGGGGCTTCACCGTCGGCACGGAGGTCAACCAGGGCGATGCCCGCACGGCCAGGATCATCGTGCTCCCGGCTTCGATGGCGGTCTCCGACCCCAACGAACTCTTCGACTACGACATCAAGGAAGAGTACCAGCCCTATGTCTTCGCCACGCTGACACAGCAGGCCAGCCCCGGCCCGATCCAGGCTGCCAACCCCGAGGGCATGGCGGAGATCGGCACCTTGTTCGAGAAACTCCCCTCGACCCACTGGTCGCTCCGCGAGCTCGAGGTCGACGATGCCTACAAACTGACCTACACCAAAGCCTGGTCGAACGACCCCGAAGCCACGCTGACATTCGAACGCGACTTCACCGGCTATAAATGCTACGACGCCGACTGCCAGCCGCTGTCGGACGAGCAGAACTGGCTCTCGGTACGCCGCGTCGAAGGCGGGGCCATCATCGACATGGATCGCGAGGACGAAGGCTACATCGTCTTCTACGACGCCGAGGGCAATATCGCGGCCGTCAACTGCCTCTACGATCCCAATGCGGACATCGGCGGCACGGACATCGGGTTCGCATATCCCGAATACGTCACCGGCGCGACCCTCGAAGAGATCACCTCGGGCGAATACTACGAACAGTATGCGGAGTACGGCGCCCCGATCTACCACCTGACCTATGAGGGAGAAACCACAAACGCCGTGATGAACGTCCCAACCTACTCGAGTTTCATGGCCCAAGGCGATGCGGAAAGCTGGCTTACGGCCGAATCCTACGGCCCGACCCAGATCTACGTCAACATGGACTCTCAGACCGCCACCGAGGGCGTCATGTTCCTCTACGGTGCCAACTGGAACGTGGTGATGGTGATCATCTGCACGCTCAACATCTGACCCCAATGATTCAGGGCCCCTCTCCGAAGGGGGCAGGGGCCCTGTTCGATACGACTACAATTTATGGAGAACATACAGACCAGGTTTTTAGATATGAAACTTTTAAAATTTTCCGTAACGGCACTCCTCGCACTGGGCATGGCCTTCCTCGGCGGATGTTCCGACGACGACGGCATCGACAACCGCGACCAAGATTACGGATACGTTCAGTTCAAGCTACACAAGGAGGCGTCCTACGACGCCCTGAGTCGGGCCCAGAAACCCCAGCTCGACTACCTTTCCGAAGCCAGCAAGGTGCAGGTCTCGCTCTATTACGACGGCACGACCATCACCCAGTCGCTGACGCTCTCGGCCCCCGACAAGCAGAGCGCCGAATTCGGGCTGCGCAGCGAGAAGCTCCGGCTGCTGACGGGACAATACCAGATCATCACCTTCTCGCTATTCAATGCCGACGACGAGCTGATCTACAACGGCATGCCGGGCGAAGAGAGGCTCGACATCGTGGCCGGCGGCCTCGTGTCGCACGACCTGACGGTCGACGTGGAGCCGCGCGGTACGGTACGTTTCTCGATCTCCAAGGACTTGTCGGACTTCACCGAGACGCCCGTGGTGACGCGCGCCGCCGAACGGCAGTACACCTTCGACGAGATCGCGTTCCTCGACCTGACCGTAAGGCACAAGACGACCAACGAGCTCACCACGTTCGAAAAACTCCCCGCGAAGTTCTCGATCCACTTCAGGGACGACCGCGAGGACGGGGCTCCCGAGGACATCGAGGACGGCTACCAGACCTCCTCGCTCGAATGCGACACGCTGCTCTCGCTCAAGGCGGGCGATTACAGCCTGGAGAAATACCAGGCCTACGACAAGAACAAAGTCCTGCTGGAGACCAACAAGCGTCCCAAGAACCTGGATTTCACCATCGAGGACAACAAGACCACCGAGGCCAAAGTCGGCGTCACGCTCTACGAGGCCGACGAGTATATCCGCGACTACTACGCGCTTTACGAAATCTGGAAGGCGCTCGACGGGGAGCACTGGTCTTACAGGGGTGAAAACTATCCCACCGGCGTCAACTGGGATTTCAACAAGGATCCCGACCTGTGGGGCGTCCAGCCGGGCGTGGAGGTGCACTCCAACGGCCGCGTGGCGAAGATCTCGATCGGCGAGTTCGGCTTCCGCGGGCACGTGCCGGCAGCCATCGGCCAGCTCTCGGAGCTCGTCGAGTTGTATCTGGGCACGCACAACGACGGCAACCTGCTCGAATACGACCCCTCGCTGGCACACGACAAGAGCCTCTCCGAGCGCAACCGTACCCGCATGGAGCGCCACAAGGAGTTCCTCTCGCTGATCCATATCCCGACCCAGACGTCCGAGCCGATCGCCCGGGCCCTGGCCGAACACGGCATCTCGATCCCGGCCACGTCGCTTTACAAGAATTTCACCGAGGATCAGATCATCGACCGCAAGACCGGCCTCCAGAACAATATCCGTCCCTACGACGTCGTACACGGCAAGCTCACCAACGGCCTCAAGTCGATCGACCCGGCCATCGGCAAACTCGAAAAGCTCGAGTACCTCAACATCGCCAACGGCGAACTGGAGGAGATACCCGCCGAAGTGGCCAACCTCAAGTCGCTGACCGACCTGGAGATCTACAACTGCCCGAAGATGACCCGCTTCCCGGTGGAGATCGCGCAGATGCCCGAGCTCGTTTCGGTCAACATCTCCAACAATGCCCAGTGGTCGGCCGAAGAGCTGTACAAGGGGCTCGACGCCATCGCCAACGGCCCGTCGAAGGAGAAGCTCCAGATCCTCTATGCGACCAACAACAACCTCAGGGAGATACCCGAGTCGTTCAGCAACCTGAAGAAGATCAGCCTGCTCGACCTGTCCAAGAACCAGATCGAAACGCTCCACCCGCTGGGCAAAGAGGTCGCACCCATGCAGCTCTACCTCGACCACAACAACATCACGTCGCTCCCGGCCAACAGCGACGGCATCTTCTGCGGTACGGACGACACGGAGACCTTCTCGGTGACCTACAACAAGCTCAAGAAAGTTCCCAACATCTTCTCTGCCAAGTCCAAGTACGTCATGAAATCGGTGGATTTCTCCTACAACGAGATCGACGGCTTCGAAGGCGAAGAGGAGGGCAAATACAAGGGCCTGCGGGTCGAGACGCTCTCCCTGGCGGCAAACCCCGGGCTGACGAAGTTCCCCAAATGCCTCGGCACGACCAATTCGCTGATTTCCTACATCATCCTGCGCGGTTGCAGCATCGACGAAATCCCCGAAGGCAGCTTCAGCGGCAAGAACTCGACGGCGCTCATATCGCTCGACCTGACCTACAACAAACTGAAGACCCTGTCCAAGGATTTCACGGCCGAGCAGCTGCCCTACCTTTACGGGCTGGATATTTCGTACAACTCGTTCGACAAGTTCCCGTTCGGGCCGCTCAACTGCGCCGGGCTGACCGTCTACGCCATCCGCGGCCAGCGCGATGCCGAGGGTAAGCGCTGCCTGCGCGAATGGCCCACGGGGCTCTACCAGCACACGGGCCTGCGCGGGTTCTACATCGGTTCGAACGACCTGCGCAAGATCGAGGACACGATCTCCTACCTGATCTACCACCTCGACATCAGCGACAACCCCAACATCACGTTCGATGCCTCGGCCGTCTGCTACTACTGGCAGCAGGGTGTCTACAACCTGATCTACGACAAGACCCAGAACATCCTGAACTGCGACAAAATGCTCGAATAACACCTAAGGAGAAACGACAATGAAAATACTGAATTACATACCGGTCATCCTCTGCTCGATCGCATTATGCAGTTGCTCCGACGCCGACAAGAACGTCGCGTTCGGACTCGACAGCGACGCCATCAAGGCCGAAGCCGCAGGGGGAAGCCACAAAATCAAAGTATCGGCATCGGGGGATTGGGTCGCCACCACCGACGAACCGTGGATTTCCATTTCGCCGGCCAACGGCCGCGGCACCACCGAGTGCAGGATCCTCATCGACTCGGCGCTGACCGACTCGCCCCGCCGCGGCGTGGTGCGCATCCAGGAACAGAACACCTGGGACAAGAAGGAGATCACCATCGACCAGCAGGGCTTCGACTACGCCATCACGCTCGGGGAGAAAGAGGTTTCCGTAGCCAATTTCTCGGCCTTCGGCACCCGTCATTTCGACGTGAAGGTCAAGACCAACGTCGACTTCGCCGTCGAAGTCCCCGCCTCGGCCGAAAGCTGGCTCAAATACGACAGCTATAAGGTCGAACTCGACCGCGGCATCCGCCCGCGCGAGGTGACCGTACGCTTCAACTGGAGCATCAACTCCCAGCCCAACGAGCGTATCGCCGACGTGGTGTTCAAGCCCAAGCGCGAGGTGGAACTCGCCCGCCAGGACAACCTGCTCGTCACGCAGGGCGCCGCCGAACCCATCGAGGAGAACACCCGCAGCGGCGACTCGATCGCCCTGCTGGCCATCGCACGCACGCTCGGAACCAACAGCTCGTGGGAGAACGGCGAGCGCATGGACAACTGGGACGACGTCACCCTCTGGGAGGAGGGCATGGCGGGATACACGCCCGAGAAGAACGGCCGCGTGAAATACGCCCGGTTCTTCATGTTCAACACCAAGGAGGAGCTGCCTTTCGAGGTGCAGTACCTGACGGCCGCCGACGAACTGAACTTCTACAGCAACGTCAACGCCTTCCTGAAAGACCTCACCACCGGCGAGCACATCACCAAGCTCACCCAGCTCAAACGCCTCACCATCGCCGCCTACGGGCTGGTTTCGCTGGACAAGAACTTCACGGCGCTCAAGAACCTCGAGTTCCTCGACCTGAGCAGCAACAACTTCCAGAAGATTCCCGACGAGATCAATCCGACCAACTTCCCGAAACTGCGGACACTGCTCATGGGCGCCAACACGCGCAGGAATATCTATGACCTGAGCAACACCGTCGAAACCAACTACGGCGGCCTCGTCGATGAAGAAGGATTCCCGCGCCGCATGATCGAATGGGATCTCGACACGCTGCAACTATCGGTCAACTACCTGCAGGGCCCGCTGCCCAAGATGGACGACTGGGAGAAATACACCGAACAGGACATCATCGACGCCGACACGCTGCCCCGTGCGCTGATCGGAACCCCGAAGGTGATGCCGCACACCAAGCGTTTCGCCATCAACCTCAACCGCCTGACCGGCGAACTGCCCGACTGGCTGCTCTACCACCCCGCCCTCGACTGGTGGTCACCCTTCCAGCTCGTGTTCACGCAGGAAGGTAAGGACGCGACGGGCGCATCGGCCGGATTCGGCAACGAACCCGCCAACCTGAACTACTACTATAAATTCTATGAGGGGTACAAGAAAGACCCCGGCGCAGAAGAGGAAGACGAGGATACGACCAAATAATCAAGACGATGAAAAACTATTTATACGGCATTTTTGCCATTGCATTCCTGGCATTTACCGCCTGCACCAACGAGGAGCTCCCGACGCCCGGCACCGGACAGGACACCCCTGTCGAGCACAAGTCGGGGGAGATACTCGTCAAATTTTCGCCTTACGTGAGCAAGATACTCGACAAGACGGCCGCAGCGACCCGCAGCGGCGGCCCCGCCACCCGCTCGGGCATCCTTTCGGTCGACGAGGTACTCGATATCGTGGGCGGCTACCAGATCGAGCGCGTCTTCCCCGTAGACGGCCGCAACGAGGAGCGCACCCGCGAATCGGAGCTGCACCTGTGGTACGTCGTACGCTTCGGCGACGACTACTCCGCCGAGCAGGTCGCCGAGAAACTTTCGGCCCTGGGCGAAGTCCAGCACGTGAACCTCAACCGCACGATCCGCCGTGCCTACAACGCCGGCAAGAAGGCGATGCCTCTCACCCGCGAGGCCCTCGCCGCCATGCAGCGTGCGACCCGTGCCGCCGGGGATACGGGCTATCCCTTCAACGACGAGCTGCTGCCGATGCAGTGGCACCTGATCAACCGCGGCAACCTGTTCGGCGAGAAGTCGATCGTCGATGCCGACGTGCAGTGCGAAGAGGCGTGGAAATCTTCGACGGGCGACAAGTCGATCATCGTCGCCGTGCTCGACGAAGGCGTCATGGTCGAACACCCCGACCTGAAGAACAGCATGTGGGTCAACGAAGGCGAGGTTTACCGCTCGAAGCAGGACAACGACGGCAACGGCTACAAAGGCGACGTCTACGGCTACAATTTCGTATTCGAGACGGGCGTCATCTCATGGGATGACATCAACGACACGGGGCACGGCACGCACGTAGCGGGCGTAATCGCCGCGCAGAACAACAACGGCATCGGCATCAGCTCGATCGCCGGCGGCAACGGCGACATCCCGGGCGTGAAGATCATGAGCTGCCAGATATTCTCGGGCAACACGGTCAGCAACTCGCTGGCGACCGTCCGGGCCATCAAATACGCGGCCGACAACGGCGCCGTCATCCTGCAGTGCAGCTGGGGCTATGTCTCGGGCAGCGCCAACAGCTACGAATGGGGGACGCCGGGCTTCAAGGACGAAGAGGAGTGGGCGACGAACGCTCCGCTGGAAAAGGACGCCCTCGACTACTTCCTGCATAACGCCGGGTCGCCCAACGGCCCGATCGAAGGCGGCCTGGCCATCTTCGCAGGCGGCAACGAGAGCGCCCCGCAGGCCGGGTTCCCGGGCGCTGCCGAAGCGTGCATCTCGGTATCTGCCACGGCTGCCGACTATACGCCCGCCGTCTACACCAACTACGGCCCCGGCACGACGATCGCAGCCCCGGGCGGCGATCAGGACTACTATTACGAGTACTTCGACGACAACCACAAACGCGGCGAGATCGGTTGCGTGCTCTCCACGCTGCCCTATGCCATCAGCGAAACGGGCTACGGTTACATGGAAGGCACCTCGATGGCCTGCCCCCATGTTTCGGGCGTCGCCGCGCTCGGGCTCTCGTACGCCGCACAGCTCCGCCGCCACTTCACGGCCGACGAGTTCAAGGCACTGCTCTACCAAACCACCACGCCGATCGACTCCTACATGACCGGCCTGAAAAACTACTACCGCTACGTCGCCGACGTCGGCCTGAACCAGCCCATGCAGCTGACGCTGGCCAACTACCGCAACCAGATGGGCACGGGCCAGGTCAATGCGGCCAGGCTGCTCAATGCGGTCTCCGGCAACGGCAAGCAGGTTTCGTTCCCGAACCTCTACATCTCGCTGGGCAAGGAGGTGAAGGCCATCCCAGCCAACTACTTCCTCGGCGGCGAAACGTTGACCTACACGGTCAGCATCGCCGACACGGCGGTCGCCACGGCGTCGATGGAGGGTGCGAAACTGACGGTCAAGGGGCTGAAGGCCGGTACGACCAGGGCAAGCATCACTTCGAGCAAGGGCGAGACGCACAATTTCAACATCACGGTGCGTAAATCCGCAAACGGTAACGGCTGGCTTTAACGAACGATGCGCTGCGGAACGACGATAGCACGTATGCTCTTCTGCTGCGGAGCGTTGTGGGCGGTAACCACCGCCACACCGCTCTGCTCGCAGATCCGCATCGTCCCCCGTGCCAAACTCGACAGCCTGGCGCACCCCGCCACGGCCGACGGTGCCGAAGCGATGCGCTTCGAACGCACGCAGATCGACGCAGGGCATATCGGCGAGGACGACACGCCGCCGGGCTACACGTTCAAATGGCATAACGCAGGGACGGCACCGCTCGTCATCACCCGCGTGCAGACCACCTGCGGCTGCGCCGCGGCCACCTACGGCCGGCAGCCCGTCCGCGCGGGCGGCGAAGGCACGGTGACGGTCACCTACCACCCGAAGGGACACCCGGGGAGCTTCGACAGGCGGATCTTCGTCTATACGCAGCTCTCGGACAAGATGCCGACGGCCATCCTGCACCTCACGGGCACGGTCATAGCCTCGGAACGCACGGACGGCGACTACCCCTATGCAATGGGTGCGCTGCGGCTCAAACAGCAGTCCGTGCGCCTCGCCCCGGAAAGGTTGCAGAACGAGCGCATCGAATGCCTGAACACGGGCGGCAAAGCCATGCGGCCACGCTGCGACGAGCACCTGCTCCCCCCGGGGATCACCTTCCGGTGCGAGCCCGCAACCCTCGCCCCGGGCGCCAAAGGCGACCTGGTCATCGGGTTCGACCCCGCGCAGGCAACGCGCAGGCCACCTGTGCAGCTGCCCCTGATCCTCGAAGGGCCCGATGTTCCGCCGAGCGGGCGCACGCTGCAAATCCGGTTCGAAGAAACAGAGTAAGAAACAGACAAAAACGAGTAATATGAAAACAATTTTTAGATTTACGCTCCTTGCACTTATCGCGACGGCCTTCTGCGCCTGCGATGACGACAAGTCGTATGTAGCCCCCCTGGATGTCACGCCCAACAACCTCGCCGGCACGTGGCAGCTCGTCCAATGGAACGGCGCGCCCCTCGCCGAGGGCAGCTACGTATACATCGAGTTCATCCGCAAAGACCAGAAGTACGTCATGTACCAGAACCTCGACAGCTTCGGCGCCCGCAAGCTCACGGGACGTTTCGCCATCGAAACCGACGAGGAACTGGGCGCCATCATCTACGGAAACTACGATTACAGCGTAGGCGACTGGCAACACCGCTACATCGTGACCGACTTTTCAAAGACACAAATGATATGGACAGCCAAGGACGACCGTTCGGACATTTCGGTCTACGAACGCTGCGACGGCATCCCCGAGGAAATCACCGGAGGGAAAACGGAGTAATAAAAAGTTCACGCCGCAAGGCAGTAAAAGGGACACCCGCTCCGGGGTGTCCCTTTTACCATTATGTCGCGGAGCGCCCTTCCCGGCACAACCGGATTGGTAATGCGCGGAATTTGTAGTAATTTTGCGCAAAACAACACGGACGATGACACGACCACTGCAATTCATACCTTTCAAGTCCCGCTCGGACAAAGGCTGGGCCGAGGCCTGGGAGCTTTACGAAAAGTCGTTCCCCTACAACGAACGCTGGAACGCCGAAGGCTACGACCGGGCATTCGGCGACCCGAATTTCGAAGCCGACGGCATCTGGCGCGGCGATGAGTTCATCGGCATCCTCTTCCACTGGGGTGCCGACGGGTACCGTTATGTCGAGCACCTGGCCGTCTCACCCGCCCTGCGGGGACAAAACATGGGCTCCGCGGCACTCTCGGCCTTCTGCCGGAAGGTCGGGCGCGTCATCCTCGAGATCGACCCGCCCGTAGACGACATTTCGATCCGCCGCCTGCACTTCTACGAACGGCTGGGGTTCGTCGCCAACCCCTACCGGTACATCCACCCGTCGTTCCGCAAGCCTTTCACGCCCCACCGGCTGGTGCTGATGAGCTATCCCGGCGCCATCACCTACGAAGAAGCCCGCAGTTTCGCGGACTTCGTACGGGAGACAGTCCTCCGCTATTCGGAGCACGAAGCCCCCACTCTGCCGAATTTAGCGTAAAAAGCGGATCGCTTCCAGCAAGACAACGGTTCCGACCGGCATAGGCCGTTCAGCGGCGGGATTTCTTTCCCGGCATCCCCGGCAATGCAGACGATGCAGGCGGATAGGCGCCATATCGGCATAAAATGGAGCCGGGCGCAAAAACGGGATCCCTCCGGGAGCCGCCCGGCCGAAAACCCCGTTACAGGATCCCGACCAGGTATTTGGTGACGAAATAACCGCCCACGACCAGCCAGACATACAGCAGTCCCGCCAGCACGAAGGGCTTCGCCCCGGCCTGCCTGAACTTGTCGATGCTCGTTTCCGTACCCAGCGCCGTCATGGCCATCGTCAGCATGAACGTATCGACATATTCGATGGCGCCGTTCAACGGGATGTCGCGGACACTCTCCGCCCCGGTCAGGTATTGCAGCAGCGAATTGAGGCCGATGACCGCGATGAAGCCGAAGGCGAACCACGGAATGGTGATTTTGCTCTTCTCCTTGCGCCCTCCGGCGGTTTTCCGGCGGCCCGCCAGCACGAACCCCAGGATAACCAGCACGGGCGCAAGCATCATCACGCGGATCATCTTGGTAATGGTCGCCGTCCCGGCGATACCCAGGCCGTCGGTCGGATCCATCGCATTGCCCGCCCCCGCCACATGGGCCACTTCGTGAAGCGTGCTGCCCGTATAGACGGCCACGCCCGTGTCCGTCAGGGCGTCGAGCATCCCCGTGCGGTACATCAGGGGATAGAGGAACATCGAGAGGGTGCCGAAAATCACGACCGTAGAGACGGCGATGGCGGTCTTGTACCCCTCGCATTTCACGACCGGCTCGGCACCCAGCACGGCCGCCGCGCCGCAGATGGCACTGCCCGTCGAGGTCATCAGCGCCGTGTCGCGGTCGATCTTCAGCAGGCGTCCCAGCAGGACGCCGCCCAGGATCGTGACCGTCACGACGACCAGGTCGACCGCGACGGCCGGGATGCCCACAGCCGCCACCTCGGAGAGCGTCAGGCGGAACCCGTAGAGGATAATGCCCCAGCGCAGCACCTGCTTGGTACAGAACCTGATGCCGGGCACCCACGTTTCGGGCAGCTTGTTGCGCAGGCTGTTGGCATAGAGCATGCCCAGCACGATACCGACGATCAGCGGGCTGAACGAAAGTTTCTTTACGAGGGGGAACCCGGCGATATAGAATGCCGCGAACGAGAACAGGACGATCAGCAGAATCCCGTGCAGGGTATTCGCCCTGTTACCTTTTTTCAACATATCCTTCGTGTTTTTTAAGGAACCGTTATAACTTTTCCTTTGTTTCGCCGGCAAAGATCGCATCTTTTGGCGGGATATGGAACAAGAACCGGTTATCCTGCATAACATAAAGTTATAATGAAAACCCCAGCCGTGCAGCGGTGCCCGGAAACGGAAGCGGAATATGGGAACGAAAACGGGATGCGGGATGCGGGATGCAGGAACGGGATGCCCGCCGGGTCAGCGGTCGGCCCGGGCGAAATCGACGAACTGCCGGACAAGCCGGGCAGGTTCGGCCTCGGGATGCACGAACACGAAGTCACGCGTGAGCGACAGGGAGTCGACATCGACGATACGCAGCGTACCGCTGCGCAGCTCGTCCACGACCGAAATCACCGACAGGATGGCCATGGCGTCGCTGTTGCGCACGAACGCCTTGATCCCCTCGGTCGAGCCGAGGCGCATCACCACGTTCAGCTCCGGGATGCGGATCCCGGCCTTGCCGAGTGCCGTCTTGATGACTTCGAGCGTCCCCGACCCGCCCTCGCGCAGCACGAGGGGAATCTGCCGCAAACGGTCGGGCGTCACGGCATCCGTCCGCGCATAGGGGCCGCCCGTACGGGCGACAAGCACCAGTTCGTCGGGCGCGAAAAGCGTATAGTGCAACCCCTGCCGGCGGCTGAGGCTCTCGACCATCCCCAGGTCGATGCCGTGCCCGCACAACGCCTGTTCGACCTGGTCGCTGTTACCCGACATCATCGAGACCCGCACGCCGGGGAAGCGCGTGGTGAAGCGGGCGAGGATCGGCGGCAGGAGGTATTGGGCGATGGTCGTGCTGGCACCGAGGCGCAGTTCGCCCTCGACCGCACTCGCGCAGAGGCCCATCTCGTACTCCATGCGGCGGTAGTCGCCGGCTAGCCGTTCGGCGCAAGCCAGCAGGGTCTCGCCGGCCGCGGTGAGTTCCAGGCGGCTGCCGCGGCGGACGAAGAGTTGCACCTTGTAACGGGATTCGAGCTCACCGACATGCTTGCTGACGGCGGGCTGGGAAATGAACATCTGCTCGGCGGTTCGGGTGAAACTGAGCGTCCGGGCCGCGGTGATAAAAACTTTAAGTCGGAAATCGTCCATAACTTTCGTAGGTTATCGGCGCAAGGCCACCAGCCATAGTGTCCTCAACCCAGATGCCCGTCTTGGGCGAACTCCTTTACCGACTTGATATAGTGGTCGATAGTCTCCTGCATCGAAACGAACGATTTACCTCCCGCGGCATTCTTGTGGCCGCCGCCGTTGAAGTACTTGCGGGCGAAGAGGTTGACGTCGACATCTCCGCGCGAACGTAAACTCACGCGGATGAACTTGCGGTGGGCCAGGAACATGGCCGACATCTTCATCTTCTTGATCGTCAGCGCGTAGTTCACGAAACCCTCGCTGTCGCCCTGCTGGAACTGGAAACGGCGCATTTCGTTCTCCATCAGCGACATGTAGGCCACCGTCCCGTCCTGGATGATCTCCATCTTGCGGTTGATGACATAACCGAACAATCGTGCGCGGCCTTCGGTATAGGCGTTATAGACGTTGTTGTGTATCTCGGGGATGCTGATGCCCTTCTCGACCAGCACCGCCACGGCGCGGAACAGCTCCGGCGTAAGGAACGAGTAGGCGAAGTTGCCCGTGTCGGTCATGATGCCCACGTAGAGCGCCTCAGCCATCTGCCGCGTAATGGCATCGGTGCCGAACAGCGCTTCGATGATGCTGTATACGAGGAAGCAGGTGCTCGACGAATCGGGATACGAGAACGAGAGGTCGAAATGCCCGTCGGGCGAAAGGTGGTGGTCGATCAGCACACGGCGCGCCGTGGTGTTGGCCTCGATCGTATCGCTCAGGATTTCGAGCCGCGACACGGCGTTGAAGTCGAGGCAGAAGAGCAGGTCGGCCTCGGCGATGGCGCGCACGGCATCGCCCGCGGTGTCGTTCTTGAAGACCACGACCTGGCCGATACCCGGCATCCAGTCGAGGAAATAGGGATATTTGTTCGGGACGATGCACGTCACCGTATGTCCCATACCCCGCAGCACCTCGGCCCAGGCGAGCGAAGAACCCACGGCATCGCCGTCGGGATTGGTATGGGCGACAATCACGATCTTACGGTTTGCCGGGGCGAGAAGTTCCCTGAGGGATTCGATACGCTCTTTCGATAGCTCCATTTCAGCCTTGCTTCACATTGGTGATACTGGGCAAAGGTAGCAAAAAAGAGGGAGATAACAAACCGCGCCCGCCGATGCATACTGAATTTGCACGTTTGCATACACCCCGCAGCCGGGAATTTCGTTAATTTTGTCCCGGCTAACCAAAACCGTACGTATGAAAAAACTTCTCCACCTGCTGCTGGCAGGCCTGCTCCTGGCAACGACCGCCGCGACGGCCGCGGCACCCTATGCCAACAACCGCGCCCCGCTGCGCGAAAAGCCCTTCGTAAAACTTCCGCTGGGCGCCATCCGCGCCGAAGGATGGCTCCGCGACCAGTTGCAGCGCCAGGCCGACGGGCTGACGGGGCACCTCGATTCGGTCTACCCCGAGGTGATGGGCCCGCGCAACGGCTGGCTGGGCGGCGACGGCGACGTCTGGGAACGCGGCCCCTACTGGATCGACGGGCTGCTGCCGCTGGCCTATATCCTCGGCGACGAACGGCTGATCGAAAAGACCCACCCCTGGGTCGAGTGGGCGCTCGGCAGCCGGCAGCCCGACGGCTATTTCGGCCCGGCGGAAGACCGCCCGTTCGAAAGCCCGGCCATACAGCGCGACAACGCCCGCGACTGGTGGCCCAAGATGGTCATGCTCAAGGTGTTGCAACAATACTACTCGGCGACGGGCGACGAGCGCGTCATCGAACTGATGAGCGCCTATTTCCGTTACCAGCTGCGCGAGCTTCCGAAGACCCCGCTGGGGCACTGGACTTTCTGGGGCGAACAGCGCGGCGGCGACAACCTGGGCATCGTCTACTGGCTTTACAACATCACGGGCGACGAATTCCTGCTGGAGCTGGGCGACCTGATCCACCGGCAGACGCTCGACTGGACGGGCATCCTCGCCGGCGGGGAGGTGATCCCGACGCCCTTCTCGCTGCACTGCGTGAACCTCGCGCAGGGGATCAAGGAGCCGGTGGTCTACTACCAGCGCAGCAACGACCCGGCGCATGTGGCGGCCGTGAAGAAAGGCTTCGCGGACATACGCCGCTACATCGGCCTGCCGACGGGGTTGTACGGGGGCGACGAAGCGCTGCACGGCGCCGCCCCGACGCAGGGTTCGGAACTTTGCACGGCCGTGGAGATGATGTACTCGCTGGAGGAGATGGCCGAAATCACGGGCGACGTGCAGTTCGCCGACCATCTGGAGCGCGTGGCGTTCAACGCCCTGCCCACGCAGGCCACGGACGCCTATGACGCCCGCCAGTACTACCAGCAGGTCAACCAGGTGATGATTACCGACCACCGCCGCAATTTCGAGCAGAGCCACGACGGCACGGACATCCTCTACGGCCTGCTGACGGGCTATGCCTGCTGCACGTCGAACATGCACCAGGGATGGCCCAAGTTCACGCAAAACCTGTGGTATGCCACCCACGACGGCGGGCTGGCCGCGATGGTCTATTCGCCCTGCAACGTCACGGCCGAAGTGGCCGGCGGCGTACGGGTGACGATCGCCGAGCGGACGCAATACCCCTTCGACGAGCAGATACGCTTCGAGATAAAGATCGACGGCCGCAAGGTGAAAACGGCCGAATTCCCGCTCCGCCTGCGCATCCCCGGCTGGTGCGAGGGGGCGACCGTAGCGGTGAACGGTCAGGCCGTGGCGTCGCCCGGGAAAGGTTCCGTGGCGGAAGTGCGGCGCGCATGGCGCACGGGCGACGTGGTGACGCTCCGCCTGCCGATGGAGGTCGCCGTCAGCCGCTGGTACGAACGCTCGGCCGTCGTCGAGCGCGGGCCGCTGGTCTACTCGCTGCGCATCGGCGAACAATGGTCGAAAGTCCGCAACCCGGGCAAACAGATTTACGGCCCGTGGTATTACGAGGTGCGGCCTACAACCCCGTGGAACTACACGCTCTTCGAGGAGGACGTCCGCCCCGAACGCATTGCGGAGGCATTCAGGGTCGAGCGGCGCGACATCGGCGACGCCTATCCGTGGACGCTGGAAAACGCCCCGGTGGAGATCAGGGCGCGCGGGCGCAGACTCGACGAATGGGTGCTCTACCAGGAGAGCGCCGGCCCCCAGCCGTACAGCACCAACGAGACCGCCAACCCCGCCGAAGAGATCACGCTGATCCCCTACGGCTGCACGACGCTGCGCATCACCGAGTTCCCCCTGACGCGCGACCTGCGCAAGAACTGGTAGTGCGCCCGAAAGGCAGGGCGGGGAAAAATAGTGTCTGGAAACGGGTGTCCGGGAAAGCGGATGCCGCAGGGAGGGATCCGGTGCCGGAGAAAACACTGTGACGGGAACCCGCAACCCGGGAAAAGGGAGGTTGACGGAAGAAGGGAACCGCCCGGAAAGCATGGCGCCGGGAGGGGTGAAAAACCGGAACGGCACAACGTTTCCGGGGGAAGTCCGGCAACGAGAAACGGCGCACGAGGGGATATGACCGTCGTGCGCCGTCCTTTTTTCGGGGAGGGGCAGCCCGTTTTCCGGGGGCCGGAGCCCCTTTCCGGGACGGCGATTGGCACGGTTCGGGAATTTTGCGTAGCTTTGCAAATCTAAATCACACGTTATGGCTTCTTGTCTCCAGGTGGAAAACCTCACCAAATCGTACGGCGAGCAGGTGCTCTTCGAAAATATCTCGTTCACGATCGAGGAGGGCCGGCGCGTGGCCCTCGTGGCGAAGAACGGCACGGGGAAAACCACGCTGCTGAACATCATCGCGGGGAAGGAAAGCCACGACGCGGGCAGCGTCGTGCCGCGCCGCGGCCTGAGGATCGCCTACCTGGAACAAAGCCCCGCATACCCGGCGGGCATGACCGTACTGGAAGCCTGCTTCCACTCGGAGAGCCCCGCCCTGAAGGCTATCGCGGAGTATGAGCGGGCGATCGGCGATGCGTCGGGCGAAGGGTTGCAGGAGGCAATGGCGCGGATGGATGCCCTCGAAGCGTGGGATTACGAGCAGCGCGCCAAGCGGATCCTTTCGCGGCTCAAGATCCGCGACTTCGGGCAAAAAGTGGAAACCCTCTCGGGCGGGCAGCTCAAGCGCGTGGCGCTGGCCAACGTGCTGATCAGCGAATCCGACCTGCTGATCCTCGACGAGCCGACCAACCACCTCGACACCGACATGACCGAGTGGCTCGAAGAGTACCTCGCGGCGAGCAGCGCCGCACTGCTGATGGTGACCCACGACCGGTATTTCCTCGACAGCGTGTGCAGCGACATCCTCGAAATGGAAAACCGCCGGATCTACCACTATGCGGGCAACTACTCCTATTACCTGGAAAAGAAACAGGAGCGCGAAACGGCCGACGCGGCACAGCGGGCGAGCGACATGAACCTCTACCGCCGCGAACTGGAGTGGATGCGCCGCCAGCCGCAGGCGCGGGCGACCAAGGCGCGGTCGCGCATCGACGCGTTCCGCGATCTCGAATCGCGGCTCAAAACGACGCGCCGCAGCGGCGAGGTGCGGCTCGACGTCGGGGCGTCGCGGATCGGCACCAAGATATTCGAGGCCCGCGACGTGAGCAAACGCTTCGGCGACGTGGTGATCCTCGACAAGTTCAACTACAACTTCACCCGCTACGAAAAGCTGGGGATCGTGGGCGACAACGGCTGCGGCAAGTCGACGCTGCTCAAGCTGCTGACGGGCATCGAACGACCCGACAGCGGCGTGATCGACATAGGCGAAACCGTTCGCTTCGGCTATTACAGCCAGCAGGGGCTCGAATTCGACGACTCGATGAGGGTGATCGACGTGGTGACGGCGATCGCCGAGCAGGTCGAACTGGGCGACGGGCGGCGGATGAGCGCCTCGCAGCTGCTGCAGCATTTCCTCTTCACACCGGAAACGCAATACAATTACGTGGCACGCCTGAGCGGCGGCGAGCGGCGGAGGTTATACCTCTGCACGGTGCTGATGCAGAGCCCCAATTTCCTGGTGCTGGACGAGCCGACGAACGACCTGGACATCGTAACGCTGGGCATCCTGGAAGAGTACCTGCAAGCGTTCAGAGGCTGCGTGATCGTGGTGTCGCACGACCGTTATTTCGTGGACAAGGTCGCCGACCACCTGCTGGTTTTCTGCGGCGGGGGCGAAATCAGGGATTTTGCGGGGACATACTCGGAATACGTGGCCTGGAAGCGCGAATACGAAGCGGCACGCCGCACCGAAGCCGCACAGGCCCGACCCAAACCGCAGGCGGCGAAAACAGGGGCGGCGGAGGCTGTGCCGCGCAAGCTCTCGTTCAACGAAAAGAGGGAGCTGGAAGCGCTCGAAACGGAAATCCCGGCACTCGAGGCCGAGAAAGCGGCACTCGAGGCGTCGCTCTCGTCGGGGACGCTCCCGGTGGAGGAGCTCACGGCGCAGTCACGGCGCATAGCGGAGCTGATCGCGTCGATCGACGAAAAGACGATGCGCTGGCTGGAGCTGAGCGAGCGGTGAGGGCAGGCATCCTGTCCGGCGGAACGGCCTGCGGCAGGGCCGGGGGGGGGCGTCCAAGATCCGAAAAAACCCGCGCTTGCGGAAGCGCGGGCATGAATCCGTACAAATCCGATTACCTTTTTATATTCAGCAGCGTGAGGTTTTCCAACACGGTCTGCTGCGCCACACGCTGAATGTATTCGGCCTGTTCGGCCGGGAAATCCAGCGTGCAGGCGGTCTGGTAGGGCTTGCCGTAGATCGTGGTGAAAATCACGTTCGCGGCCAGGTAGCTGCCCAGCGGCCCGGGGTGGAAACAATCCTGCGCATAGAGCACGTAATCGGGCCTTTCGGCACGCACCCGGCGCCATGCCATGCCCACGGGGGCACACCATGCGTCGTTGTCGTAAGCCATTTCGAGGTAGCTGGTAATCAGCCGCTCCTGCATGGTGCCGTAGCTGTTGGCGGGCGGGTACTCCGGAATCGGGAAGCGGTTGCCGTTCTTATGCCCCCACGTCATGTAGAAGATCACACGGGCATCGGGCGACGCGACGTGCACCAGGCTGTCGAGCGTACGCGCCGCAGGGTAGACTTCCCGCGCGACCTGCCGGGTCGGCATGGCCGGCGCGGAACTCTGCTCCTGGAGGATGACGTAATCCCAGCCGCCCGCGGCGATGGCGTCGAGCAGCTTCTGGTTTTTCAGGTGGCCGGAAAGGCGCTCGCCGCCCTTGAGGAAGCGCGTACAGGAGAGTTTCACCTTCTGCGTCGCGGCGATCTGCCGGACGGTGGACGGCATGTCGTTGTAATAGGTATAGCTGTTGCCGACCCACAGCACCCGCAGCGAATCGGTGTCACGCGCCTGCGCAAAAAAGGGCACGAACAGCAACAACAGGAATTTCAGGACGATCTTGGTCATAGGTCTGAGGTTTGGATTGGGTTGATCTGTTTTTTTTGTGTTCAGGGTGTCCCCGGCGGCCGGATCATGCCCCGCGCAGGAGGCGGGCCGTACCGGGAGGGGGCTGTCGATCGGGCGGGGGTGTCGATCGGGGAACGAACCGTCCCGGCAAAGCCTCCCCGGGCAAACGCCCCAAAACGTCGGGGGGGGGCACCTACCCTTTCGTCCGGTGGTCGGCGGCGTATTTGCGGCACCAGGCGGCGATCCCGCATTCGCCGCACTTGGGGCTGCGCGCCATGCAGACGTAACGTCCGTGGAGGATCAGCCAGTGGTGAGCCACCGGCAACAGGTGCGAAGGGATGTTCTTTTCGAGCGTCAGCTCGGTCTGCAACGGAGTTTTCGAATTGGTCGTCAGCCCGATACGGTTCGAGACACGGAAGACATGCGTGTCCACCGGCATCACCTCCTTCTGCCACAGCACGGCACCCAGCACGTTGGCCGTCTTGCGCCCCACGCCCGGCAGGCGCTGCATCTGCTGCAGGTCGCTCGGCACCTCGCCCCCGAACTCTTCGCACAGCATACGCGCCATGCCCGCGAGGTTGCGGGCCTTGTTGTTCGGGTAGGAGATGCTCCGGATATAGGGGTAAATCTCCTCGGCCGTGGCCTTCGCCATTTCGAACGGCGTGGGGAAGCGCTCGAACAGGGCGGGCGTAGTCATGTTGACCCGCTTGTCGGTACACTGCGCCGAAAGGATCACGGCCACGAGCAACTGGTAGGGATCCGTATAGTGCAATTCGCTCTCGGCCACGGGCATGTGCTCCGAGAACCAGGCGATAACGCCGTCGTAACGCTCTTTGGTAGTCATAGTCGTTGTTTTTTACGTCGGAACAAAATCTTCTTCACGAGGAGCCCGCAGCCTTCGGGGCAGAACAGCAGGCGCGGACAGGCAGCCACGTCGCGGCGCCACCGGGCGAGGTATTCGCCGACGGAACCGTTCCAGGAGAGTACCCACAACGCGACCGAACTGCGCCGCCGCAGGATGCGGAACCGGTTGCGGCGTGCACCGTAACGGGCATCGAACCACAGGCTTATGTCCATCAGGGAGTCGCAGAAGGCGATCCGGCGGGGATATTCCGTGCTATGGCTCACGCTCTGCGGCAGGCGGCGGTGCACCGCCGTGATGGCCGGGAGGTAGCGCACACGGCTGCAGGCCGCGAACCAGAGCCACATCGGGGCGTCGTCGGTAAGCCATTCGGGGTGCTCGTCGGGGCGCACCTCGGCATAGTAGCGGGCGATGAGGTCGCGGCGCGCCAGCGTGGCGCAGTTGGCGATGGTGAGCCGGCAAAGCAGGTGGTCGAAGTCGGTAAAGTGCTCCTCGTGATCGGGTTCGGTGAGGCCGGTGTTCTGGTAATAGTTGCTGGCGCGCGTATAGCACATCCCGCACGAGGGGTCGGACTCCAGCAGGTCGGCCTGCATCTGCAACTTGCGGGGGTCGCTCCACCAGTCGTCGCCGTCGCAGTAGGCCACGTATTTCCCGCGGCAGGCCTCGAACGTGCGGCGGTAGTTGGCACGCCAGCCCACGTTGCGCTGGCCCGTGACGAAACGCACGCGGCCGGGGTATTTCGCCGCGTATTCGCGGCAAATAGCGGCCGTGGAGTCCGTACTGCAATCGTCGCCCAGCACCAGCTCGACCCCGAACGAGGTCTGCTGCGCCAGCACGCTCTCGATGGCCTGGGCAAGGTAAGCTTCGTGGTTGTAGGTGGTCATGCAGACCGACACAAGGGGGGGGGTCGCCATCGCTGTTATAGTTTGGTCAGTTTGGCGAATTTGGCCAGCAGGGTCTTTTCGCCCGCGCCGTCGAAGGCCACGACCAGCTTGTGGTCGGTGGCGAGGGTCTCGATGCGCTGCACGATACCCACGCCGAATTTGGGGTGCTCGACGCGCTGTCCCACGGTATAATCGCCGCTGACGGGCATCGTATCGCCGAGGGGTACGCCGCCGTCGGCCGCCTGCCGCACACCGATGCGGCGCATGCCGTCGGTCGAGGGGCGCGGGGCCTGGACGAGCGCCGGGTCGGGACGCCCCTGCGGGCGGGCGTCGCGGGG
>OOBN01000320.1_pt1 | contig 49387 bp, 74 predicted proteins | sample 1671091 | NCBI WGS metagenome assembly OOBN01 (sample SAMN06348121, study PRJEB24527) | human gut metagenome | biome: human gut; feature: ankylosing spondylitis patient; material: feces | host: Homo sapiens | place: China | collected 2015-10 | reverse complement strand
CCCGGGCCTGCCGCTGGCTGAGCCACCGCTGGGTGTCCCGCAGGACGGCCGCCCCCAGAAAGCCGCAGGCGATCCTGGTCTGGCCGGACATCTGGGGGTAGTGGTCCAGGATCTCCTCCATGGTCACCGACGGGTCCCGCCACACCCGCTCGGCGTAGACGCACAGGGCGGACAGCAGCCACCCGCGCTGGTCCGGCGGCAGGCTCTCCACCGCCAGAATATTGTCAAAATAAAAAACGAACCCTCGTTTTCGATTGCTCAAAGCTTTCGCCTCCTTCTACCCTCCGGGAAAAGGGGGAGCTTTGTGGCACATTCCCGTACAACTAGGGCTCCGTTATAGTAACAGTAACAGTCACAGTAACAGTTACAGTTACATGTTAATGTCATTGTTATTGTCATTGTCACTGTTATAGTAACAGTGCCGCGCCGGGGCGGCGGAGAGAGCGGAGAAAGAGAAATTTTTCTGTGTCCGCTTCCGCCCCAGACCCCAGACCGGAACAGCCCGGCCAAATTTCCATGAAAAACCCGCTTTCTCCATTTGACAACCCTCCCGCATAGACTATAATATAGGGTGAGGAAAGACCCGACCGCCTGCTTCGGTTCTGGGAAAGGAGGCCATGGAAATGAACCTGGAATTGAGTCAAAAGCAATTTCGCCGTCTGCTTGACCTGGTGTACATCGGAAACTGGATCTTGAATTCCACCCGGGGCGATCAGCGTTTTACGGATTATGACGAGGTGGAGAGCCTGCTGTTCGGGAAGGCCGCGCTGGAGGGCATGCCCTCCCTGGCGGAGCTGTATCAGGGGGAGATCGTCCCCTCCCGCGCCTTTGTGGAGGGCGGAATCCACGAGGCCATTATGGAATATGAGAACAATGTGTTCTTTGACATTCTGGCGGAGGATCTGGCCCGCCGGGATATGGACGACGCTCCCATCGACGAGAGCAACTACGACGAATTGACCAGCCGCATCGACGCCTACATCGCCGAATTTGAGCAGCACGGCACCGACAATATCCTGGTGGATCTGGATACGCCGTAAACAGCCGCAAGCAAACGCAAAACAGCCGCCTTCGGGCGGCTGTTTTTTGCGTCTCTATATGACAAGTAAATTTACTTGCTTGATATTGTTTCAAACAGCTTTTTCAGCGACTGGGAGAAGGGCGGGCGGCAGACGCCGTACTCGGTGACGATGCCGGAGATCAGGGTGTGGTCGGTGACGTCGAAGGCGGGGTTGTAGCACTTCACCCCCGCCGGGGCCATGGGCTCCCGGTACCACAGGGAGCGGATCTCCTCCCCGTCGCGCTCCTCAATGGGGATGTGGTCCCCGTCGGGGCAGGTCCAGTCGATGGTGGAGGTGGGGCCCAGCACATAGAAGGGGACGCCGTAGTGCTTGGCCAGAATGGCCACTCCGCTGGTGCCGATCTTGTTGGCCGCGTCCCCGTTGGCGGCCACCCGATCGCAGCCCACAAAACAGGCCTGAATGGAGCCGTTTTTCATCACCATGGAGGCCATGTTGTCACAGATGAGGGTCACATCCACCCCCGCCTGCTGCAGCTCCCAGGCGGTGAGGCGGGCCCCCTGGAGGAGGGGCCGGGTCTCGTCGGCAAACACGTTCAGGGGGATTCCCCGCTCGTGTCCCAGAAGGATGGGACCAAGGGCGGTGCCGTATTTCGAGGTGGCAAGGGGTCCCGCATTACAGTGGGTCAGCACCCCGTCCCCCGGCTTCAGGAGGGATAGGCCGTGCTCGGCGATTTTTTGGCACATCTCCTCGTCCTCCCGGCGGATGGCTCGGGCCTCCTCCCCCAGGGCGGAGACGATGTCCTCCACCGGAGCATCGGCCATCCGGACGGCCAGATGGGTGAGCCGTCCCACCGCCCAAGCCAGGTTTACCGCTGTGGGGCGCGAGCTGACAAGTACTTTCCCCTGTCGGTCCAGCTCATCCAAAAAGGCGGGGCCGGATAACCCCTGCTCCATGAGCTGCCGGGCCAGCACGTACAGGCAGTACCCGGCGAAGATGCCGATGGCGGGCGCGCCCCGCACCCGCAGGGACTGGATGGCCTCCACCATGTCCGGGAGCTGGTTCACCGTGCGGTACTCCACCCGGTTGGGGAGCTGGCTCTGGTCCAGCAGGACCACGCCCCTGTCCCCCTCCTCCAGGCGGACGTTGAGGATCTCCTGTTCTGCCATGTCAGTCCTCCTTCCCGGGCTCCCGGCGGCCGGCGAGGTGCTCATACCGGCCGGACAGGGCCAGCAGCCTCTGGGTCTGCTCCTGGGTGAGTGCCTCGCCTCCGCCCAGCAGCTGGACCCAGGCGTAGATTTTGGCGGTCTGCTCCACCGTCTCCATGCGGTCGAAGGCCTCCCACAGGTCCCGCCCCCAGGCCAGGGCCCCGTGGTTGGCCAGGAGCACCGCGCTGTGATGGGCAACAAAGGGGCGGATGCTCTCGGGCACCTCCCGGGTGGAGGGCATGGCGAAGGGGGCCACCGGCACCTCCCCAAGGCCGCTCACCGTCTCGGTGAGGTAGGGCTCCTTCAGGGGCGTGCGCCGGATGGCGAAGGCGGTGGCCATGGGGGGATGGGCGTGGACCACCGCCCCGGCGTCGGGCCGCTCTTTATAGACCAGCAGGTGCATGGCCGTCTCGGAGGACGGGTAGCGCTCCCCGGAGAGCACCCGGCCCTCCAGATCGCACACCACCAGCATGTCCGGCTCCAGGCGTCCCTTGCTCACCCCGGAGGGGGTGATGAGGATGCGGTCCTCCCCCAGGCGGAGGGACAGGTTGCCGTCGTGGCCCACCACATAGCCCCGCTGGTAGAGGAGCTGTGCCCCACGGCACAGCTCCTCCCGCAGTACAAGTTCTGTATGGTCCATATCCTTTACACGAAGATCTCACTGGGGGCACGGCGGCCGGCGTACTGATCCTCCAGCTCGTGCTGGTGGTACAGGTAGCCCTCGTGGTCGAAATACTTGGCTCCCGTGGGGCACTTCTTCACGCAGGCGCAGCACTTGATGCACTTGCCCGCCACGTTGGACACGTCGGCGGGGTCGATGGAGCCCATGGGGCACAGCCGGGCGCACAGCCCGCACTTCACACACTTGTCCGGATCGGTCACCGGCTTGGCCTTCAAAAAGTCCTTGATGGGCTCCCCGTGGCGGTCCCGGGGGGTGTAGTAGGGGCGGATAGGGTCACAGCCGGTGACGGAGACCGCCTGGGCGGGAAGCTCTATCAAGGCTTTCACCTTTTCGGCCGTCTTCTCCCCTAGCTGGGCCACCAGGGCCATGTCGTCCCCGTCGGGACGGCCCGCGCCCAGGACCTTGGAGAAGGAGTGCTCCCCCACGAAGGCCCCGGCGGCCACGGGCATGAAGCCGTTATCCCGCATCAGGTTGCGCAGCTCAATGAGGCCGTCGTCGTAGTTCCGGTTGCCGTACAGCACCACGGGCACCCCCAGGGTGCCGTTCCCCTTGATGTGGTCCCGCACATAGGGCATCAGCAGGTTGGGCACCCGCCCGGCGTACACCGGAGTGCCCAGCACCACCAGGTCCTCCGGCCCGAAGGAGAGGTCCTTCTCCCGGGCCTGGGGCAGGTTGAAGCAGTAAGTATCATACCCGGCCCCCAGCCGCTCCGCCAAATCCTTGGCCAGGGTGGTGGCCACCTTCTCGGTGGTGCCGGTGCCGCTGAAATAGACGGCCCAGACCGTTTTGATGTTCATAAAAACTTCCTCCTCACATATATCTCGTCCGCCTGCGGCGGGGTGCGCTCAGTCCGGAATGGTGCAGGAAATCAGCTTGGTGTCCGCCACGTACTCCGGCTTGAAGGCGGCCATCTGCTTCATGTGCGGGGTCTCCAGGTGGGCCTTCTGGGCCGGGGCTCCGGTCCACTTCTCGACCAGCAGCAGGGTGCCGTCCTCCTCCTCGGGCAGGTAGTAGGCGTAGCCCAGACAGCCCTTCTCCCCCCGGATGGCGTCCAGAATGCCGCTCTCCCGGATTCTGCGGACAAAGGCCTCCCGCTGTCCCGGGCGCATGGTGTAGGTCACCTGTATCAAAAGCATGAGCAAAACCCTCTTTCGTCAATTTTCCCCCCGGGTCCTCCGGAAGGTGAGATATCCCTCTAAGATCAAGGAGGCGGCCACCGCATCCACCGTCTTTTTCCGCTTTTTGGCGTTCTTCCCCGCGTCAAAGAGGATGCGGTGGGCGTCGATGGTGGTGCGCCGCTCGTCCCACAGCACGGGCTTGAGGCCGGTGGTCTCCTCCACCTGCCGGGCAAAGTCCCGGTAGAGCTGGGCCCGGGGACCCTCCGTCCCATCCATGTTCCGGGGGAAGCCCATCACCAGCTCGTCCACCTGGTACTGCTCCACCAGCCTACGCAGCTCCTCCAGGACCACCTGGTCCTTCCGGCTGTGGATGGTGGTGGTGGTCCCCGCCAGCAGGCCGGTGGGGTCGGAGATGGCCACCCCCGTGTGGGCGTCTCCGTAGTCGATTGCCATGATGCGCATGGCCTCTCTCCTCTCTTGGTTTGGTCAAAATGTCTCTTACCACTATACCGTAAAATGGGGGAAATTACAAGGGAGGGACCACTTTTTTGAGGGGGGGCAGACATTATTATTAGGTTACACAAGGTCAATCGACCGAGTGTAACCTAATTTTTTTGTTTACGACACCGCAGGGGAAAGGATAAGGAGGATAAAAAATGACCGCTACAAGCAAGAAAGCCGCATGGGACGAAGTAAATAAGATCTTTCCGACAGACTACGAGAGAAGCGCAGCGGAGAGCGAGCGGGCCGGGTATGCCATTTTTCGCAGCACCGCAGAAGGGGTGAACGCCTGGATCAGTGACCTGGGGGATCGACTGGAAATCAACCTGCCGGACGGGAAAACCGTGAATATCTGGATCGAGGAGCCGAAGGAGCAGAGCGAGGACAACATGGCCGCCAGAATAGAAGTCCTAAAGCGCGTCCAGCGCCTGACCTATTACTATACCGAGGAATACGTCAAGGAACTGGACAACAAAAAGAGAGAGGACGCCGCCGTGAAAGAACTGGAGGAGGCCAAGAAAGCGGGTGACGGGGAAATCAGGTGTATGGTCCTGACGGCAGAACACAATGCCAAGGTGCTGATGGGCTGCATTACCGATTGCATTACAGCGGTAAACACCCTAAAGAACCGCGACAAGGACGTGGAGGACTGGATGATAGCCGGGATAAACGCCATGATGGACAAGGTGAACGGAACAGGGACTATCCCCTACGATCTTCCCCTTTCGATCTGCGGATTGCTGTGCGTCCAGTACCAGTAAAAGAGAGGCCCGCCCCGGAGGTTACGAGGGCAACCAGAGCATGAAAAGGAGGTGAGGACATGGCCGACTATGCCTTTAGAACCATCGGGGACCGCCTGGAAATTCAAAAAATGTGGGAGCAAGGGTATTCCCCGAAAGAGATCGCCGGAACCTTCGGGAAGTCCCTGGCCGTAGTTTATACGGAACTTTCCCGGGGCCGGGACGGGACGCGCCTGCCGGACCAGCGCCTGCGGTACAGCGCGGAACTTGCCCAGCGGAAGGTGCAACAGTCCCTGGAGCGGCGAGGCAGAAAAGCCGGAAAGCCCACCGACGGCAAGGCGGCGGGCCAGTAAGGACGCCAGAAAGGAGAACCGCATGGGACAAGAAGAACCCAAAGGGCGCAGGGCCTTTCGGAAGATCCTGGAGGATCGAAACGAAAAAATGAGGCGGCTTTTGATGAAGATGGAGGCAGAAAACGCCAAAAGCAAGGCAAAGGACGCCGCAAGGGAGCAAAGGGCGATCAGGGAGGCCGTAGAGGAGGCAAAGGCGTTCCGGGAACACCTGGAGGCGGCGGGCGTTTCATACACCACGCTGCTGGACCTGATGGAGTTACAGGAGGACATGAGCGACCTTGCCCACAATATCCTCCTGGGCTATGAACACGGGGAGGGCTGGCCAAGTGGGACCTGACGAAAAGAATACCGGCCCGCTGGCGGTTTACATAGACGGCCAGCCGGTGGGGATTGCGGGTGGTGAGATCCCAAAAATCTCCCTGACGGCGGAGGAACCCGTGGAGGCCGTACCGCCGGCCGTGATCTCCGGCGGGTCCATGACCATCACGCTGGAGCAGGCCAGCGAGGCCATGAAGTCACTGGCGGGGGCATGGGACGCGATATGTACGACCATAGAGCAGGCCGGAAAGGCGCTGACCAGGGTGTGGGCGGCCTGCCGGGAGGCGCTGGAGTTCCAGGAGGCCATGCGGTGGGCCTCTGTCTACAACCGCCCCCTGGCCTATCGCTACCGGCACACCAAGAAAAAGCGGACCCGGAAGAAGTACGCCAAGCGGATCCTGGCCTGGTATCGGGAGGAGGTCCTGTAAATGCTACGACTGACAGCGAACAAAACCAAACTTTACACACTGGTGGCGGATTATGTGGACAACCTACCGCCAATGCGGAAAACCGAGTTTATAAAATACCCGCGCACCCCGGACTATGCCTTGGAGTGGACCACGGAGCGGGAGAAGGGCCGCGCCTTTCTCTCTGCCTGCATGGGCCGCCCCCTCCTGAAAATCGACATTGACGAAAAAGAAACCGGGCGGCTGGTATGGGGCGCGTACAAGTACATAGACCTGCAGGACCTCCGGGAGCGGGGCATGGTGGAGGAGTTCACCACGGCGGCGGAGCGACGGCGGATAGAAAGGGGTGCCGACAATGGCGGACTTTCTCCCGCTACCTGATAAGGAATACAGCGTGATTTATGCGGATCCCCCATGGGAGTACCGGCAGCACGGGACCACGGCCAAGAGCCGGGGAAACGCCGCCAAGCACTACCAGACCATGACAACCGAGGATATATGCAAATTGCCAGTGAAGAAAATCTGCAGGGGGCCGCCTGTTTCATGTGGGCAACTTTCCCAAACATCGCGGAGGCGATCAAAGTCCTGGAGGCGTGGGGGTTCACCTACAAAACCGCCGCTTTCGTGTGGGTCAAAAAGAACCGGAAGAACGGCGGGAACTTTTGGGGCATGGGCGCCTACACCAGAGCAAACGCGGAGGTTTGCCTGCTGGGGGTGTCCCCGGGGTTCAAGGCCCGGGAGCAGGTCCGCAGCCACCGGGTCCACCAGGTGATCGAGGCCCCTTTTGAGGGGCACAGCAAGAAACCAGACGAAACACGCCGGCGGATCGTGGAACTGCTGGGGGACGTACCCCGGCTGGAAATGTTCGCCCGGGACCGCGCCCCAGGGTGGGACGCATGGGGGAACGAGGTTCCGCCGGCGGAATAGGAGGAACCAATGAACGAACGGAGGCGGCGCCCGGCCCGGATGGAGATCGGCCAGGAAGTGGTGCGGACGCCGGAAACCATATTCGAGGAGGCGCACGGAAAGGCCATCCGGCGGCCCATGCGGGGCCGTGTGGACTATATCCACCCCCGGGGGCGGTTCCATATCGTGGCTTTCGAGGTGCGCGGGAAAACCATCAAAGAAACCTTTCAAGGTGTGGAGGTATAGACCATGGACAGAAAAGCGGAGTTTTTGAAGATCTGGACCGAGCGGGTACAGCGGGACTATGCGGACGCCCTCCTGGCGTGGCTGGAGCGGGAAACGGACTTTTTCGAGGCCCCCGCCTCCACAAGGCACCACGGGGCGCATCCTGGCGGCCTGCTGGACCATTCCCTGAACGTGTACCACCGCCTGCGGGCCATCGTGTGCGTGGAAACCTATGGGACCACCACCTCCGACCTGCTGGCGGAGGACGTGGAGGAAACGGTGGCCGTCCTGGCCCTGCTGCACGACGTGTGCAAGGTGAACTGCTACCACACCGAAACCCGCCGGCGGAAGAACCCGGAAACCGGATACTGGGAGGACTACCAAACGTATGCGTTCCGGGACCCCATCCCCCTGGGCCACGGTGAGAAAAGTCTGTACCTGATCCAGCGGCACATGGACCTGGAGCCGGAGGAGGCGCTGGCCATCCGGTGGCACATGGGGGCCTATGACAACGCGGTGAAAGGTGACGGCCGCGCCCTTTCGGCGGCCATGGAGGCCACCCCGTGGGTGTGGCGCCTCCACCAGGCGGATATGTGCGCGGCCTGGGTGGATGAACGGGAGGCGGAGGAGGAATGAAAAAGGTTCTTTGCAAGCCCTGCGCGGTGGAAACCGCCGCCCGGAAGGATCGGGAGGTCAAGCAACTGCCCGGACGGTCCGAGAAGATCACCTGCGACAAGTGCGGCCGCCGGCGCTATGGCCTCCCCTATGAGGTCAAGCGAGTATTTTTCACGGGAGGGTCCAGGAAATGAGCCAACGAAAAGCAAAAGAGTACCGCCGGGCCATGGAGCAGTACCAGGGTGTGGCGGCAGACGTGGACGACCTGAAACGCCGGATCGGCGCCATGGAGGTCCGGCACCGCCGGGAGGATCAAATGGCGGAGGCGGCCAGACGACGGGCGCGGGCCGCCGCCCGGGAGCAGCAGGAACAGGAGAGAGTGCGGGCACAGGAGCAAGCGGAGGCGGAGCGCCGGGAGGCCAGCCGCCGCCGGAATGAGCGCCGCCGGCGTATCGTCCGGCGCCGCCGGATCACCGCCCTGGCCTGCATGGCCGCCCTGGTCCTGGCTGTGGTGTGGGCCGTCGCTATGGCCTGCGCGGCCGTAGGTGCTGACGAACCGGAAACGATCCTGCCGGATCCCGTGGCCGTCACGCCAATTACCACGCCGGCGGCCGTCCTGGGGGAGGATCCGCTGGAGGCGGAGAAGATCGAGGCCGCCCTGCTGGAACAGGGGTATTTCTCCGAGGAGATCCCGCTTTCCTACGACCTCCAGGACGTTATGCGGACCGCCTGCGCGGAATACGGGTGCCCCTACACCCTGGCCCTGGCCGTGGCGGAGGTGGAAAGCCACTTCGACATGGACGCCGTGGGCGCCGTGGGAGAGGTGGGGATCATGCAGTTAAACCCGGGGCCGCAGAATACATACTGGATCAACCTGGAGGCAGAAACCGGGGAGGACCCGACCACGCCGGCCGGTAACATCATCTGCGGGGCCTACCTGCTGGGGACCCACATGGCCAACTATGGGGAGCCGGAAAAGGCCCTTATGGCCTACAACATGGGACCGGGCGGGGCCGCCCAGGCATGGGCTGCCGGTATCACCTCCACCGAGTACAGCGCCAAGGTTATGGAGGCCATGGACCGCTGGGAGGCGGTGCTGGGTTGAAACCGTTCAATTTCAACGAGGGGAGCCGGGAGCAGACCAGATGCGAGGCGGTGGCGCGGGCCAGGTTCCACCGCTGGCAGGCCCCGGGCCGCTCCAGGGTGGTCCACCCGGCCCATGGGTCCATCGTGGTGCCCCACACCTCCAACCTGGCCGCGATCCTGAACGCGGCGGAGGTGTGGCGGTGCGACTGGGCGACAATCCTGGACGCAGAGGTGTGGGCCGCCGATCCTGCGGAGCCGGTGGCCAAAATGCCTATACATATTAAATAAAGGAGGACAGGCTGGTGATCATCGAGGAAAAGGGCCTGGTAAAGGCCATAAAAGCAGCATACCGACATAGTGGGTACACCGTCCTGAACCAGGGCGGGGAGGTCACGATCTACACGGAAGGGTGGTTCGTGCGGTGCCTGTGGACCAAACTTCCACGCAAGGCGCTGGCCATCATCGTGGAACACATGGGCATGATCCCGGACGACGGCGAGGCTATGGCCATCGAGAAGGACGACCAACCCCAGGCCGTCATGGCCGGGATCGTGAGCGACGACGTGGCCGGGTGGATGGGCGGAGAGGCGGCCGGTATGGCCTCCTATGTCCCCGTCACCTTCCGGGGGTATCAGTTATTCCAGGAGGTGAACGGCCGCCAGGCGTATGGTGTGGACCCCACCGCCCTGGCCATCGTGGAGCGGGCCACGGCGGAAATGGGGACGGCCGCTATTTCTGGAGGCCGGGCGCTGGCCTGGAGCCACGACGGGGAAACCGTCATGCTGGGCGCAATCAGAAAAACCACCTGGGCGTGGGACTGGGAGCGGACCGTGTGGGAGGCCCTGGAAAGCGTGGACCTGCACAAGAAGGAGGGCTGACCGTGACGGAGTTCGAGAGGATCACCGCCTCCCCCGCCATCCTGGGGGCGTTCCTGGGGACCCTCCCCTGCCTGGAGGGTCCATGGGACGACGCTTTTCACCGGGAGTTTTGCGACAAGTGCGAGGCGGAGAACTGCGACGCCTGCCCGCACGAGGCGGAGCGGAACAGCCCGACGTGGTGGCTAAAACAGGAGGTGGTGGACGGTGGAGATCGTTTTGCTGGCTGACGCCCTGGAGGGACTGCGGACGCTGGAGCCTGAAAGTGTCCACACTTGTGTGACCTCCCCGCCCTACTACAATCTGCGCGACTACGGCGTAGCAGGACAGATCGGAAACGAGGACACGCCGGAGGAGTTTGTGGAAAAACTGGTGGAAGTGTTTAGGGAGGTGCGGCGGGTTTTGCGCCCGGACGGGACGCTGTGGGTGAATATCGGGGACAGTTACGCCACCAGATCAGGACCGCAGCCACCGACAAACACCAGGAACTCATGTGGGCACACGGCAAAAAGAACACCGAGCGGGTACAAATACAAGGATCTAATCGGGATACCGTGGCTTTTGGCTTTTGCCCTGCGGGCTGATGGGTGGTATTTACGCCAGGATATTATATGGAACAAGTCCAACTGTATGCCGGAAAGCGTCCGGGACCGTTGCACAAAGTCCCACGAATATATATTTTTACTGTCAAAATCGGAACGATACTATTTCAATCCGCAAGCCATAAGGGAACCGGCAGGCACAAAGGGAAACGCCAGATCGTTCAGAGGTGGCGGAGCCTACACTGGCGGCCGCTCATTCAATAACAGCGCAGAGGTGGCCAGAGAGAGCCACGGGAACGTGAGGAATGACACCGGAACCAGGAACAAGCGGGACGTATGGACCGTAAGCACAACAGGGTTTCGTGGCGCCCATTTCGCCGTGTTCCCCGAAAAACTGATCGAACCCTGCATATTGGCAGGATGCCCGGAGGGCGGCACCGTCCTGGATCCGTTCACGGGGAGCGGGACCACCGGGGCGGTGGCCAAGAAACTGGGGAGGAACTTTGTGGGCGTGGAGATAAACCAGGAATACCACGAAATGGCCACACAGAGAATTGAAAAAGCAACGCCACCCGTGGGAGGCACCAAGTAAAGGAGGACCACATGGACGTGACCGTGACCATGACAGCGGAGGAATTTCTGGAGTTCATGGACTGGAAAAAGGACCGGAGCAAGTACCAAACGGAAATGACCTACTGGCACGGAAAATGGGATATGCTGGCAAAGAAAGCCTGCTGGGCCATGGAGAAGGACGACAAGCGGCCGGGCAAGGTGAAAATCATCGACCAGGAACACGCGGCGGAACTTCTGGAAATGGCCCATGATTACCTGGAATAAAGAAAAAGCCACCTGCGCCTGGTGCTGACAACACGGCGCATGTGGCAATATAAGCGACGGAAAAACCGTCCGGGATACCTATATTATATCAGTTCTCCGGGCGGTTCGCAACGGGAAAAATCAGCGGGGCCATGGCCCCGTAAGCGCCGGTAAGAGGCATTAGTAAAGTGACCAGCACCCGAAAAGGAGGGCACCATGCCATACGTACACAGGATGGTGCAGGCTGGCCGGACCGTCGAACACAGGAAAATGCAATCCTTCCGGGTTCACACCAAGGGGGTCCAACGCGGACCCAACAAAGGGACGACCACGGAAAAACAAGCCCGGATCAACGAGCGGGTGGCAGAGGAACACCTGCGCTGGGATCTGAACGCCAACTTTGACCACCGGGATCTCCACGCCGTCCTCCACTACTACGACAAGGACACGACCTTTGAGGAGATCCTGGCCCACAAGGCCGCTTTCCTGGCCAACCTTCGGAAAGCCTGCCGAAAGCGCGGGATCCAGTACAGGGCGGTGGTGGTGATCGAAACCAAGCGCATGACCAACCCGCACATACACGTGGTGATCAGCCGCATGGACCCGGAGATCATCACCGAGGCATGGGAGAACGTCCCCAGGGGAGGCGGGGGTATCAGTTTCAAGCCCCTGGACCGCCGGGGGAACCATGCGAAACTGGCGGCCTACCTGATGAAGGAAAGCCGGTCCACCATGGAGAAGTACCGGGAGGCAGGAAAGCGGGGAAAGCGGTACAGCAAAACCCAAAACATGACCAAGCCGGTGATCACCTACAAGGTGGTGTCCGCCTCCTCCTGGAGGCATGAGCCAAAAGCGCGGAAAGGCGCGGTCCTGTATAAGTTCGACGACGGGGCGACCTGCAAAACCGGGTGGCACGAAATGACGGGCTACCCATACCAGGAATATTTCGAGGTTTTCAACGAATAGGAGGACAAGCCCATGAAAATTTACATAGCGGGAAAGATCGCCGGGGATCGGCGGTATCGGGCAAAGTTCCGGGAGGCAGCCAAAGCCCTGGAGGCGGCCGGCCATGTGGTCCTGAACCCCGCCACCCTGCCGGACGGATTGACCGACGGGGACTATATGCGGATCGCGCTGGCCATGCTGGAGGCGTCGGACCTGGCCGTGTTCCTCCCTGACTATCAGGAGAGCCGGGGCGCAATGGTGGAATGGGCCTGGTGCCAGCGGACCGGGAAAGAGTGCGCCCTGTATCTGGACATGACGGGAGGCGGGGCAAAATGAGCCGGACGACCGCGCAGGTGTCCTTTCTGGATGAAATCATCGTGGACAGTTTCGCCGGCGGCGGCGGGGCCTCCACGGGGATCGAACTGGCCACCGGCCGCCCTGTGACCATCGCCATCAACCATGACCCTGACGCCATTTTAATGCACAAGACCAACCACCCGTACACCGAGCATTACCAGGCCAGCGTGTGGGACGTGGATCCCCGCGAGGTGTGCCAGGGCCGGCCGGTGGGCCTGCTGTGGGCCTCCCCTGACTGCAAGCATTTTTCCAAGGCCAAGGGAGGAAAGGCGGTAGACAAGAACATAAGGGGCCTGGCCTGGATCGTTCTGCGGTGGGCCGGGACCGTGCGGCCACGGGCGATAATCCTGGAGAACGTGGAGGAGTTCCAGACCTGGGGGCCTGTACGGAAAGGCCGCCCGGTGAAATCCAAGGCCGGGCAGACCTTCCGCAAATGGCTTTCCCAACTGGAGGCCCTGGGGTATGCCGTGGAATGGCGGGAACTGGTGGCGGCGGACTACGGAGCGCCGACGACCAGAAAACGGTTTTTCCTGGTGGCAAGGTGTGACGGTGCGCCCATTGTGTGGCCGGAGCCGACACACGCGCCGGCGGGCAGCCGGGAGGTGCTGGAGGGGCGGAAAAAGCCATGGAGGAGCGCGGCGGAGGTCATAGACTGGGGCCTGCCCTGTCCTTCCATCTTCGACACACGGGAGGCCATCCGGGAGAAATACGGGCTTTCCGCACAGCGGCCACTCCGCCCCAACACAATGCGGCGGGTGATCCGAGGGGTGGACAAGTTCGCAATCAAGGCCCCGGAGCCGTTCCTGGTGGTGGTAAACCACGCCGGGGACTTCCGGGGGCAGAACACGGCGGACCCGCTCCACACCGTCACGGCCAAACATGGGTATGGTGTGGCCTCTCCCCTCCTTGCCCCGCTGACCATGCACAACAACGAGAACGCCACGGGGACCAAGATCACCGAGCCGGTGAACACGATCACAAGCAGCGGAGCGGGCGGCCATCAAATGGTGATCACGCCGGCCATGATCCAGTACCACACCGAGCAGACGGAGCGGGTGCGGGGGCAGGGGCTGGCGGATCCGCTTATGACCATTGACGCCTCCAACCGCTACGGCCTGGCGGCGGCCAGCCTGGTCAAATACTACGGGAGCGACCAGCACGGACAGGGCGCCGGGGACCCTCTCCACACCATCACCGCAAAGGACCGGGAGGGCGTCCTGGCGGCGAACCTGGCCAAGTTCTACGGAGGGACCTATACCGGGAGCGGGTCCAAAATGTCCGATCCGCTCCACACCGTCACGGCCGTGGATCACAATGCCCTGACGGCCACGCACCTGGTCAAGATGAAGGGGACAAACCTGGGCGGTCCAATGTCGGAGCCGGTGCAGACTATCACCGCCGGCGGCGGCCATTTTGGCGTCGTCACCACAACGGTGGTCAAAGCGGAGCCGGGCGCGGATCTGAAACACTGGCCGGAGATCCGGGACCTGCTGAACACCTACTGCGGGTATCGCCTGGGGCCGGAGGACGTGATCCTGTTCGAGATCGGAGGCACGGCCTATTTCATGGCAGACATAGGATTGCGTATGCTGACGCCCCGGGAATTGTATATGGCCAACGGGTTCCCCCAGGACTACAAGATCGAGCGGGATTATACCGGGCGGGAGTACCCAAAGACCAAACAGGTGGCAAGGTGCGGGAACGCGGTTCCCCCTCCCTTCGCCACGGCCCTGGTGCGGGCCAACCTGCCGGAGTGGTGCGGCGCGGAGATCAGCACCATGGAGGAACTGGAAAAGGCGGTGGCGGTATAGCCGCCGGAAAGGAGGAGAAAAACGTGGGTGTAATCGGGATCGGAGTGGGCACCGCCAAAATGGGGCGGATCTGCCGGGACAAGGATGGGAACATCACGGAGCAATCGACGGCAAGGTGGGACGCGGACCCGGCCGGCGGATCGGTGGCAATCTGGCCAATGGACCCGGAGAAGATGGAGCCGAGCGGGCCGGCCGAGGTGTACGGCGACTGGGACGCGGCCGCCTATCTCCGCCGGGTGGTGGAACTGATCCACCCCAACCGGCAGATCAACATACCGGACCTGGAGGCCATGATCAGGGCCGCAGCAAAGGACGGGGTGGACATTTGCACATACTGCCCGGACTATAACTGCCGGGGCTGTATCGTGAATGAGTGGAAGGAGGATCCAGACAATGAATGACCAGATTATTTTGAACGTGACCAAGAGGGACGGCGGCCTGGAAGTGACCACCAGAGGAACGGGGGCACGACCAACTGGCGGCCATCGAGGCGGTGGCGGCCTCCGCGTGGCGGGTTATGACCGCCAACCGGAACGTGCCGCCGGACGCGGCCACTGGCGTGATCCTGCTTTCCGTGCAGCGCGGGATCCAGACTGCCGCAGGCAAAAGCGGGCACATGAACATGGAGGAGATCGGGCTGGACCGGAGCGGGAAGTGAGGCGGAACCATGAGAGAGAAAAAGAACCTGCGGCGGGTCACTCTCCTGGTGACAGCGCAGACCGCCTATAACCTGGACAGGCTGGCCGCCATGTGCGGGTATCGGGAGCCGGGCCACGTCGTGGATAAACTGGTCCGCGAGAAAATGCTGGAACTGAACGGAGGTAAACACCATGAACGAAACGAAAATTGACTGGGCGGAAATGTCCTGGAACCCCGTCACCGGGTGCCGCCATGGGTGCCCATACTGCTACGCCAGGCGAACCGCGCACCGCTTTGACGCCGGCCTGGAGGACCACGCCGCCGTGGGCGGCCTCCACGTCCTGGAGGAGAGGATCAAGGGGACGCCGTACCCTTATGGGTTCGAGCCGACCCTGCACCGCTACCGGCTGGACCAGCCGGAGCGGAAGAAAGAGGGCAGGACCGTGTTTGTGTGCAGCATGGCGGATCTGTTCGGCCGCTGGGTGCCGACGGCATGGATCCGGGACGTGCTGGACGCCTGCCAGAGAGCGCCCCAGCACAGATACCTGTTTTTGACGAAAAACCCCGCTCGATACCTGGAACTGGACCAGGTGGCCCTCCTCCCCCATGCGGAAAATTTCTGGTACGGGTCCACGGTGGCCAATGAGGACGCGGCGGCCATGTATCCCATGCCGTGGGCAAATATCAACACGTTCTGGAGCATGGAGCCGCTGCTGGGGCCGGTGGACATGAGCGCGGCGGAGGGCCTGCCCCAGTGGGTGATCCTGGGGGCCGAAACCGGGAGCCGGCCGGACAAGGTGACGCCGCGCCGGGAGTGGGTGGACCAGATCGCGGAGTTTTGCGCGGAGAACGAGATCCCGGTTTTCTACAAGGACAACCTGCGGGCGCACTTCCCGGATCTCCCGCCCTCCGCGTCCCCCTGGGAGGTGTGAGCCATGGGAAAGATCACCAACGTGGAAATCGGACAATCCCTGCCGAAAGAGCGGTGGCAAGAAGCGGCCAGGAATTTGACCGACCTGGGGAAAGTGCTGGCCCGCAACCTGCTGGCACAAAACAGGGACGGGAGAGGTAAAGAGGACGCGGACGATCTCATGGCGGACATTTCCCTGGCCGCGCTGGCCCTGAACTATGTGGCGGAGTTCGCCACGGATAAATGCCGCTTTATCGCGGTGCCGGGAGGGCAGGAAAAATGAAAGCCGTGCTTTTGAGCCTGAAACCGGAATGGTGGGAGAAGATCCTGGCCGGAGAAAAGGACATGGAGATCAGAAAGACGGCACCGCAGGGCGGAGCGGGAGAGCCGGAGCCGTGGCCCGTGCTGGTACTGGTGTATGTAAGCGGGACCGGAGGGGTGCAGGGGAAATTCCGTTGTCCGGGATACGTAAAAACCAACCTGCTGGCCGGACTGCAAAGGAGGGCCTGCATACCAATGGGAGATCTGGTAGACTACGCCGGAGGACCGGGGAAAAGCGTGTGCGCCTGGATCGTGGAAAACCCGGTAAAATTCGATGAACCCAGACCGCTGGCGGAGTTTGGGCTGAAACACCCGCCCATGTCATGGCAGTACATTGAGATACCAGAAACGGAGGAATAAGGCATGAAAGAATACCTGCGGGCGGTGGGAGCCGTGATAATCGCCATTGTGGCGGTGCTTTTTGCCACGGGTGTGGTGTGGTACGGGTATCTGGTGGCGGCCGCGCTTTTCGGGCTGACGCGAGGCGAAACGGCAACCGCGATCATGGGGATCGCGCTGGTGGCTGGGGCCGTAAAAGCGTACCGGGAAAGGCGGAGGCAGCGGGCACAGAAAGAGGCCATAGACAAAGCGATCCAACTATGGGAGGCGCTTATGGCAAAACAGCAGTATGAAATGCCGGCGGCCGAGTGGCGGCGCCTGCGGCCCTTCTACACCCTGACCGTCGAGGCGCTGAAAAATGAGCGCGACCGGGCCGCGAGGCGCGGAGGGGTGAAACAAGTCCGAGAGAATGGTGAGGGCGCATAAATGGCCATCAACATTTCCGACCTTCCGCCGAAATACCAGGCCCAGGCCGTGAAAAAGTACATGGAACAGCAGGCGCGGCGGGGGCTTGTGCCCTCCGCCGCCGCCGTGCAGGATCCCGAGAAGGTGAACAAGTACCGGAACACCCCCACCACACGGGTGACGGCCTCCGGGGCTGTCCTCCGGTTCGACAGCCAGAAAGAGGCCCGCCGGTATGACTTCCTGATCGAGCGGGAGCGGCGCGGGGAAATCCGGGACCTACGCCTGCAGGTTGACTTCACCCTTCAGGAGGCATACACGGACACGGAGGGCCGCCGGGTGCGGGCCATCCGGTACAGGGCTGATTTTACATACCACGAGGGCACCCAGGGGGTGCAAGTGGTGGAGGACGTAAAGAGCCGCGCCACACGCACCAGGGAATACGCCGTGAAAAAGAAGTTGCTAAAGGACCGTTTTGGAATTGACATAACCGAGGTGTAACCATGAGCATGACAAGGGGCACGAACCCGGAGCGGGAGGCCGTCAAAGAGTACCTGCAGCAGTACCATGACGCCAAAGTAAAAAAGCGGATACTGGAGGAGCGCCACCGCACCCTATCTGCCGAACTGCGGGACCCGGGCGTGGGATCCACATACAGGACCATGCCGACCGCAAAAAGGCAGGCCAGGGAGGGCGGGGCCGTGTCCCTTGTGTACCGGATCTCCGAGGTGGAGGACCGGATCGACCAGCAACGGGAGGCCATGGCCAAGGCCGTCCTGCACGTTATGGACATGATCGACATACTCCCCCAAAACTCCATGGAGCGCACCGTGGTGGAAATGCGGCACATCGACTGCAAGCCCTGGGAGAAGATCGCCCAGGCCGTACACATGAGCCGGTCCCGCGTATTTGACTACTACAACGCCGCCCTGGACACCCTGCTGGCCTGTAAGCGCACGGGGAAACTGGTGGGGGAATACATGGCCGGCAAAGAGAAAAACAAGCGCGGATAAAAGATCGGACGTCATCGGACTTTTTACTGTGCTATATTGATAACATGGAAATCGGGAGGGCCACCAGGGAAACGCCTGGCGGCCCTCCCCTTTCCATACCTGAGCCGGGCGGAGCGTAGGCGCGGGGGCTTTCCTCCTTTCACCCCGCAGCGTCCGCAGTACCAGGGCGGACGCAGCCCGGCAATCACATGGCCATGGGCGTCATACCATGGGCGCCCATGGCCTCCCCTCTCCGAAAAATGAGAGGGCGCCCCCCATTTGGGTCCTTCCCAGGGGGTACGACCGTGCGGGGCGCGGAAGGCCCGGCGTTTTTCTCCAGGAAAATCCCTGAAAAATGGGCTGTTACGTTACGCATTGACGGAGCGGGACCAGGGCGCCGAGGGCCGCCCACCCCCTAAAGGGGGTGAGGCCCCAAAAAATCCAAAAGAAACGAGGTCAAAAAAGCGAAATCCACCACCAGGCGGAAAGCGAAACCGGCGGGGCCATCCGGCCGGCGGAGGAAAAGGGGGTGCTGCAGGTGGCGGGAACGACAAAAAAAGCAACGCAAAAGAAGTCCACGGCGCCGGCGGTGCTGACCGGAACGGTGCCAGAGTGGGCCAATTCCACCGCCATCGCCCAACTGCTGGGGAAAACCACCCGGCGGATCCAGCAGTTGACCCAGGACGGGATCCTGAAAACCGAGGTCCCGCCCGGCGGCGGGGCCAGGAAGTACCGGACCTGTGACACGATCCAGCGGTATATCGACCATGTGGAGCGAAAGGCCCAGGAGATCGGAGAGGGCGGCCGCCTGGCAGAATTGAACCTGAAAAAACTGGAGGCGGAAGTGGCCCTGAAAGAGAGCCAGGGCAGCCTCCACCGCCTGAAAACCGCCATAGCGGAGGGGAAATACCTGCCGGCGGAACAGGCCACCGAGGAACTGGCGGAGTTTATGACCGCCTTTCAAAAGTTCGCCATGACGATCCCAGCCCGCATGGCCGGGGCCATGTCCGGGTATGCGGACGCCATCACAATCCGCAACGCACAAAAGGCCATCCGCAAGGAACTGGAAACCATGCTGACGGCCTATGTGGACGCCATGCAGGTGGAGGACACACCGGGGGCCGAGCCGTGAGAAAGTACCGAGTAAAGCCGTACAAGGTGCCAAGGTGGATGGTGCCGGCCATTGAGATACTGCGGCCCAGGGAGCGGGTGAGCGTGTCCGTGTGGGCGGAGCGGAACCGGGTCCTGCCAAGCGGGAACGCCATACCGGGGCCGTGGCGGAACAGCGTCACCCCGTACCTGGTGGAGATCATGGACGCCTTTTCCGACGACACAACGGAAAAGATTATCTTTGTCAAGCCCACCCAAGTGGGCGGCACCTCCGCCATGGAGAACGCACTGGGGAGCCTGATCGACCAGGAGCCGGCGCCCACGATGGTGGTATATCCTTCGGACGCCCTGGCGGAGCGCACGGTGGAGGCGAAACTGGAGCCGATGATCCGCCAGTGTAAGGCCCTGGCGGAGAAGTACCGGGAGCATGAGAGCAAGCGCCTGGAATTGAAATTCCAGGGAATGACCGTTTACCTGACCGGAGCGAACAGCGCGGCGGACCTCTCCTCCACGAACATACGAAACCTATTACTGGATGAAGTGGACAAATTCCCGGGGGCGACAAAGAAAGAGGCCGACCCCGTATCCCTGGCCATCGAGCGCACAAAGACATATTTCAACCGAAAAATCTTTCTGGCCTCCACCCCGACCCTGAAAACCGGGCCGATCTGGAAAGCCAAGGAGGAGGCGGACGCGGAAAAGCACTACTTTGTGCCATGCCCACACTGTGGGCAGTTTATCGAACTGAAATTTGCACAGATCAAGTGGCCCAGCAAGGACGACGTGCCAGACCAGACGGAACGGGCCGAAATGGCCACCTATGTGTGCCAGGCGTGTGGGTGTATCATCACCGACCGGGACAAGGCGGCCATGCTCCAGGCGGGCCGGTGGCAGGCCGTCCGGCAGACCACAACGACGCCCAAAAGTGTGGCGTACTGGATGAATACCCTGTATTCCCCATTCACCAGGTTTTCCGACATCGCCAGGGAGTTCATGCGGTCCAAGGACGACCCGGAACTGCTCCACAACTTCGTCAACTCCTGGCTGGCAGAGCCGTGGGAGGACACGAAACTGAAAACCAACGCCGAAATGGTCATGGAGCGGCAGACGGAGGTTCCGGCCTGGTCCATCCCGGCGTGGACCAAACTGCTGACCGGCGGGATCGACGTGCAGGAAAATTGCCTGTACTGGGTGATCCGGGCCTGGGGGGACTTTATGACCTCCCAAAACGTGGCCCATGGCCAGGCGCTTTCCATGGCAGAGGTGGAGCGAGTTATGAACACAGAGTTTTCCCTGCCGGACGGCGAAAAAATCATGGTGGACCTGGCCCTGATGGACAGCGGCGACCAGACCGACGCGGTGTATGAGTTCTGCATAATGAATATGGACTGGGTGCGGCCGTGTAAGGGCGCACAACTCCAGGGGCATTACAAGATCTCCACCGTGGACAAGGCCGGGAGCCGTGCCAATGGTATGCAACTGGTCCTTGTGGACGGTGGAAAGTACAAGGACATGATCGCCAGCCGCATGAGGCGGCCAAACGGGAATGGGTCCTGGATGGTGCATAAAGACTGCGATCTGGAGTATGCGGAGCAGGTAACGGCAGAGCATAAGATCACCGAGCGGGCCGGCGGAAAAGAGGTCCAGCGGTGGGTGGTGAAATCCTCCCACGCGGACAACCACTATCTGGACTGCGAGGTGTACGCAGCGGCGGCCGCTGACGTTATGGAGGTCCGGTCCCTGTTTCTGAAAAACCCGGACCGGGCGGAGGAGCAGGCGCCAAAACCGGCACCGCCAAAGCCGCAGCCGGCGCCGGAAGAAAACTGGATCCAGCAGAATGAAAACTGGTTCTGATAGGAGGACACCATGGAACTGGACAACACAACAGCGACCCCGGCGGAACTGCTGGAGCAGGTAAACAAGGCAATCACCACCGTGCTGGTGGGCGGCCAGTCCTACCGGATCGGCAGCCGACAACTGACGCGGGCGGACCTTGCCATGTTGAAAACCCTTCGGGACGACCTGGAGGCACAACTGGCGGCAGACGAAAGCGGTCCCCTGCTGGGGCGCACCTACGTGGCATTTTTCGAGGGGAGGTAAAACGGTGGGTTTTATTGACAACGTGATCGCGGCCGTATCCCCCAAAAAAGCGTATGAGCGGGAGGCGTGGCGCCAGGGGCTGGAGGCCATACGAGGGTATGACGCGGCGGGGTTCGGCCGGATCAATGCCGGCTGGAGAGCGCACAACGAAAGCGCGGAGATCACAGACCGGCACAGCCGGGACGTGGTACGCGCCCGCGCCCGGGACCTGGAGCGAAACAGCGATATACTCCAGGCCGTGATCCTGGCCTACAAGCGCAACGTGGTGGGAAAAGGCTACACCCTGCGGGCAAAGACCGGGGACGACGCCATAAACCGGCAGATCGAAAGCCTGTGGCGCCGCTGGTGCAAGGCCAGAAACTGCGACGTGACCGGGGAACAGTCCTTCACCGAGATCCTACGCATGGCCGTGGAGCGCAAGAAGGTGGACGGCGGGATCCTGTTCCTGTTCCGGCACACCCCCGGCGGCGTGGTGCCTTTCAAACTGCAGGCCATCGAGGTGGACGAACTGGACGTATCACGGAGTACGCCGCGCCACCGTGGAAACCGCGTCGTGGGCGGAATTGAATACAATTCCTGGCGGCGGCCGGTGGGTTACTGGATCCAGCAATATGACATTGAGGGCTGGCGCCTGCTGGAACCGATCTACATAGACGCCAAAGACGCATATTTCATCAAGGCAAAGCACCGCCCCAGCCAGATCCGGGAAATGTCGGATATGTCCCACACCATCACCAGGATCCGGGACGTGAACGAGTTTATAAACGCGGTATCCGTCAAGGAACGGATCGCGGCCTGCCTGGCGGTGCTGATCAAAAAGACCATTCCAACCGGGACAAGCCTGGGGCGGTCCGGGATCCGAGGGCCGGACGGCCGCGTGGACTACTCCGGGAAGAAACTGGGACCGGGCATGATCATGGAAATGGGCGCCGGCGACGAGGCCCAGGTGGTAGACCCAAAGGGGGCGGCCACCGACGCCACCGCGTTCCTGAAAGTCCAGCAGGGGTTGATCGGCGCGGGCCAGGGGTTGAGTTATGAGGCGGTATCCCGCGACATGAGCGGGTCCACCTACTCCTCCGCCCGGCAGAACGCCATCGAGGACGAGGACACCTACGCGGAGGACGTGGAACTGCTGACGGAGTTCATGTCCGAGGTGTACGAGCAATTTATTATTTCCTGTTATCTCTCCGGGGAGATCACCTTCCCCGGGTTTTGGGATAAAAAGGCGGATTATATGGCCCACGACTGGGTGAAGTCCCCAAAAAAGTGGATTGACCCGGCCAAGGAAAGCACCGCCGACAAAACCGCCCTGCAGAGCGGGCAAAAGACCTATCAAGAGATCTGCGCCGAGCGGGGCAAGGACTGGCGCCAGGCCATCGACGAAACCGCCGAGGTCCTGGAGTACGGCCGCGAAAAAGGCATTGAGATGGGAGGTGTAATTTTTGGAAATGGAACGGCAGCAGCCCAGCAGAACACCGGAGGGCAACCGCCCCAGGGATAAGGACCACGGCACCAGGAGCATGGGCCAGGTCCTTTCCCGGGAGGATCAACCACAGGAGAGCCGACGCCGAACGATCAGTTTTTCCAGTGAGGAGCCATACCGGCGCTGGTTCGGCATGGAGATCCTGGACCACGGAGAGAACGCGGTGAACCTGGAGCGCCTGAACAGTGTGGGCGTCCTCTTGTTCAACCACGACACCGACAAGGTGGTGGGAAAGGTGATCCGGGCCTGGGTGGAGAACCACCGAGGCATGGCGGAAGTGGAGTTCGACACGGACGACGACGCCGAAAAGATCTTCGGGAAAGTCCAGTCCGGCACCCTGAAAACCACGTCCGTGCGGTACAGCGTGGAAACGTGGGAGGAAGTGGTGGCCGGGAAACAGTCCACGGACGGGCGATTTACAGGCCCTTGCCAGATCGCCAGGAAGTGGACGCCGCTGGAGGTGTCCGTGGTGTCTGTGCCTGCGGATCCCACTGTGGGCGTGGGCCGGGCCGACGCGGGCCAGACGTGCGCCCCCCTCTCCGTGTATGAGCGACAGATCCAAGCAAACAAAAATCTGATTTTCAACAGGAGGTAAGAAAAACCATGAATGAACTGCAGAAAGCCCTTGCCCGCCAGCAGGAACTTGTGACCCTGGCGCGAAACGAGGGCCGGGACCTGACCGCCGAGGAGCAGGCGGAGTTTAACCGCTGCCAGGCCGTGATCGACGCCGCAGGCAACGAGGGCGGCGAGGCCGGCGGCCAGCCCGCCGGCGGTGAGCGCGGCGCGGAGAACGCCGGCCAGGGCGCCCCGGCCGGAACCACCCAGGGCGGTGTGAGCGACAGCCAGAGGGCCGTGGCGGAGGAGCGTCAGCGCACCGCCGACATTATGGCCCTTTGCCGCCAGACCGGCATGGATCCGGCGGAGTACATCCGCAGCGGCGCCAGCATGGACGACGTGCGGGCGGCGGCCGTGGATTTTCTGATCCAGCACAACGGCCCTGTGGGCACCAGAATGTCCGACAATAGCAGAGAGCAGGACAACTTCCGGCAGGCGGCCACGGACGCCCTGCTGATGCGTAGCGGCATTGACGTGGAGCGCCCCACCGAGAGCGCGGAGCAGATGCGCGGCCTGTCCCTGCGGGATCTGGCCATCGAGTGTATGGCCCGGGAGGGCCTGGGCACCACCGCCTCCCTCCTCCGTATGTCCAAGGACGACCTGTGGAGCATGGCCTGCCGCCAGTTCTTCAACCCCACGGCGGCCTTCCCTGCGATCCTGGACAACACGATCCGAAAGGCCATTGTGCAGAGATACCAGGCCGTGCCCACCACCTTCCAGGTGTGGACCACCAAGGGCAGCGTGACCGACTTTAAGCCCACCAAGGACCACGAGTATCTGGCCGGCGGCGCCGGTGAGTTCCTGCGCGTGGGTGAGGGCGGCGAACTGAAACACGACACCCCGCAGACCGAACTTCTCCCCCAGCGCCAGGTGGCAACCTATGGCCGCCAGTTCTCCATGACCCGGGAGGCGTTCATCAACGACGACGTGGGCTTTATCACCCAGGTGCCTGGTATGTACGCGGCCTCCGCCAAGCGGACGATCAACAAGCAGGTGTATTCCATCCTGTTCAACAACCCCACGATCTTTGACGGCGTGGCCCTGTTCAATTCCGCCCACAACAACCTGATCACCACCGGCGCGGCCCCGTCCATCGAAACCCTGCAGGCCATTATGATTAAACTGCTGAACCAGAAGGACCCCTTCGGGGACAGCATTATGGTACAGCCCCGGTATGTCATCGTGCCCGTGGGTTACGGGTTCCTTATGTCGCAGATCCTGGAAACCGCGCAGATCGACGTGGACGGGATCGGCAGCCATACGGCCAACGCCCTGTATCAGTACCGGAACCGCCTGCAGGTGATCGAGGAGGGCACCCTGAACGCCCTGGCCGGTTCCAGCGCGGTGCCCTGGTTCGTGGCGGGCGATCCTACCTATGCCCGTTCCATCCAGGTGGACTATCTGAACGGCCAGGAAACCCCGACCATCCGCCGCATGGAGGTGGCCGGACAACTGGGCTATGTGTGGGACATTTGGCTGGACTGGGGTATCACCGCCGTGGACTTCCGTGGTATTGCCAAGAACCCCGGCACCACCATCACGCTGTAAGGCAGTAAGGAGGTAAAACAGATATGAGCGCGAAATACTGGCAGAGAGGCGAAACCATCGACTACACCGCCACAGACGACCTGGCCAACGGCGACGTGGTAAACCTGGCCACCCGGATCGGTGTGGCCGGCGACGACATCGCGGCCGGCGAAACCGGCGCCGTCCACGTGGTGGGCGTATTTGAGATGCCCAAGGCCACCGGCGCCGTGACCGTGGGCCAGGCCCTTTACTGGGACGCGGCGGCGGAGAACATCACCACAGCGGCGGGCAGTAGCCCCGCGAACACCCCGGCCGGCTGGGCCGTGGCGGCGGCGGGATCCAGCGACGCCACGGTGCTGGTGAAACTGCTGGGCTAAAGGAGGGCCGGACATGAAAGGATTGATTGCAAAGCGGCCGATCCTGTACCGGGGCCGTATGTATAAGGCCGGAGAGAACCTGCCCGGCGACGACGCCAAAATGGTGGCCGCATGGCTGGAGAACGACAGCGCGGAACTGTGCGGAGAGGCCAAAAGCGCCGACCGGGGCGGCCAGGAGGCGGCCCAGGAGCCGGAGAACGCGCCGGAGGTATCCGAGGACCAGGGAGCAGGAAACGAGGCCCAGGGCGGCCAGGAGCCGCCCCAGGAGGGCGGAACAGAGGACGGAGGCATGATCGCCGGGCACCTGGACCCCAAGGACCTGGAGGACCTGAAAAAGGCCGACCTGGAGCGCATGGCCAACGATATGGGCCTGGATATTTCTAAGGCCAAGACCAAGGCGGACCTGATCGCCGCGATCACGGCGGCGGAAGTCTACGCCCCCGCAGAGGATGAAAACGGGGGTGCCCTGTAATGGGCGCCCCCTCCTTCAAGGACTGCGTGGCGGCGGATATTCACGGGGTATTCCTGAACAACCAGGAGTTTGCAAGCACCCACACCATTGACGGGAAAGAAATGGACGCGGTGGTGGACGACGACGCCCTGCTGGAGCGGGACGCGGCCCGGGGAGGCGTCCACACGGATGGGACATACCGGACGCGGCGCCTGCTGTATGTGGATAAAGCCGACTACGGCGGGCGGCCCATGTCGGGCAAGATCCTGAACCTGGACGGCCGGGAGTATCGCGTGGTACAGGCAGACGAGGCGGCCGGCGTCCTGACCATTGAAATCGAGGCGATCCGCACATGATCCACATTGAGGTTGACACCCAGGCCGAAATTGAAAAAATAGCAAAAAGGCTGGAATGGCAGGCCATAAAAGCCCCAGACGTTCTTCGCCTGTCCATCAACGCGGCGGCCAGAAAGGTCCGAAAGCAGATCCCGGACAACGTGGAGGACGCCTATACCATCGATCCAAGTGTGTTGAAAGACCGGAAAAGGGGCGCCCCGACCGTCCAGACGGCAAAGCCGGGAAACATTATGGCGGTGATCCGTTCAAAAGGCCCAGTAAATGAGTTATCAGACTTTCTGACAGAGGAAGGGAGCCGCGGCGTTAAAACAAAGGTTCGCAAAGACGGCGGGAAAAAACTGCTGGAGCGCGCCGGGGCAACGGCCTTTAAGGTGACGTTCAGAAGTACACACATGGCCATAGCACAACGGAGGATAGGAGAAACCTATACAACGAGCGGGGCTGCGGACCGTGTGGAAAAATACGGTATGCCACGACGCGGACAATGGCCGGATATGACCAGAATTAAGGTGCTGACCGGCCCCTCTGTACCCAGCATGATGGGAAACGAGGAAGTGCAGGAACGGACAAGAACCATTCTTTACGACGTTCTGGACAGAGAGATTGAAAAGAGAATTGAAAAAACCATTCAGGGAAAATAAAAGCGGCCCCGAGCGGGGCCGCCGAAAGAACCTTATACGCTGGGAACAAGTTGAACCTGGACGCCATCAATGGTGAGCGTCGTACCTTCCGGGAGGTCAATGTTTTTGTACTCCGGTTCGTACATATCCATCAATTCGTTTTGATCTTCGGTCCCCATGATCGCATTGATCCCACCGTCGTACAGATTGCTGGAACTGACATTCCCGCCGCCGCTGACGGCCACAATGTTATACACACCGGCAGGGAAATCTTCACCGGCCACAAAGTTGCCGTTGCCAAGTTCCACCGTTTCGGTGATCTCCTGATCGCGGGGAGTCAACGGGGCGCCGCTGGCGTCGTCACAGGTAAGGCGGACCGTCACGCCGGAAATGGACAGCACCACGCCCTCCGGCAGGTCAATGTTGCTGTACTCCTGTTCGTACATATCCACCATTTCGTTTTGATCCTCCGTCCCCATGACGGCATTGATCCCGCCGCTAAAGGCGTTGCTGGAACTGACGTTCCCGCCGCCGCTGACGGCTACAATGTCGTAAGTACCGGCCGGGAAATCAATGCCAGCGGTATAGTTGCCGCTGGAAAATTCCTGGTCAACGGTGATCGGTTCGGGATCGGCGGGAGGTGTGGAGGTGTCCTGGGTGGAACCTTCGGAGGCGGCGGGAGCGCCAGAGGCGTCCGGCGTCTGTTCACCGTCCGAAATGGTACAGGCGGACAGGGAAACGGCCAGCGCCAGGGACAGCAAGAGCGCAAGGGATTTTTTCATCGTTTCTTCGTTCCTTTCTGTTCTGATTATTGCCACGATATGCAGAGTATTACCACAAAGAATTTACCACAAAAAGCGCCAAAAAGTCAAGGAGGCGAACACCACGACACCGGAATTTTTGCAGGATGCCATTGTGGCGGACCTTGCGGACCTGTTCGAGGGGCAGACCCTTCCCAGTTCCGCCGGGGACCGGCGGCCGATCCGGGTCTACCCCCAGGACCTCCCGATCATTGAGGGAATGGACGAAACCGAGGACCGGGCCGAGGAGATCCCGGAGCCGTACATCATCGTGCGGACCAATGAGGGAAACATTCCAGACGCCAACAGCGCCCAGGAGATCGACCTGATCCTGGTGGTATGCACCTATGACCGGAACCCGAACCGGCAGGGATACAGAGACGTGCTGCACATCATCCAGGAGATCTACGGGAGGTACGCCAAAAATCCGCTGGTGCGGATCAAGGCGGACAGCGGCGGCGCGAGAGGCGGCCCGTGGTCCGTCAAGTACCCGATCAAGTGGGTCACACAGCAAGAGGACGCCCACCCCTATTATTTCGGGGCCATGTCGCTGAAATTTGAGGCGCCAGCGGTGCGCCAGGAGGTGCCATTCACATGACCAAGAGAACAACCAGAAAGGCGGCGGAGGCCGCCGGCACGGTGGTGTACTGCGGCCCGTCCATCAAGGGCGTGGCCAAACAGTTCACCGCCTACAACAACGGGATCCCGGAGGGGCTGAAAGCGGCGACCGAGAAAAACAAGGTCCTGACCGCCCTGATCGTCCCCCTGGAGGACCTGCCGGAGGCCATGCGCCAGTTGCGCCAGAAATCCGGCCGTATCCACACCCTGTATAAAGCCGTACAGGGCAGAACCTAAAGGGAGGGATCAACTATGCCTTATAATCACGGCGTTTACAACCAGGAGCAGGAAACCAGCCTGACCACACCGATCCAGGGGACGGCGGGCCTGCAGGTCATCTTCGGCACCGCCCCGATCCACCTGGCGGCGGATCCGGCGGCGGCCGTCAACAAGCCCGTGGTGTGCTATTCCTTCGCGGAGTGCCAGCAGGCCATGGGCTATTCGGACGACTTCGAGAACTTCACCCTTTGCCAGAGCATGGACGCCTGTTTCCGCGTGTTCAACGTGGCGCCCATTATCCTGGTGAATGTGCTGGACCCCAGCAAGAGCAGCCATACCACGCAGAACGCGGAGGATGAGTGCGCCGTGGCGGACGGTGCCGTGGCCTACGCAAAGCAGTTTGTCCTCCTGGACACCATCGTGGTCAAGAACGCGGACGCCACCCTGGTGGCCGGCAGCGACTACGTGGCCACCCACGCAGAGGACGGCACGGTGACGATCACCATCCTGTCCGAGGCCGCCAAGGAGGCGGAAACCCTGAAAGTGGCCAGCACCAGCCTGAAACCGGACGGCGTGACGGCGGCGGACATTGTGGGCGGCGTGGACGCCATGACCGGGAAGGAAACCGGCCTGGAACTGGTGCGCCAGATCTATCCCCGTTTCGGCATGACGCCCGGGATCCTGCTGGCCCCCGGATGGAGCCACAACCCCACCGTGGCGGCAGCCCTGCAGGCCAAGACCGAGGGGATCAACGGGAACTTCGACTGCGTGACCTATCTGGACATTTCCACGGACGCAGAGGAGGACGGCGCGGAGGTCTACACCGACGTGCGGACCGCCAAGGAGGCCCTGGGGGCCACCTCTCCCCATGCGGCGGCCCTGTGGCCCATGGGAGCGGTGGGCGACAAGGTTTATTACCTGTCCGCCCTGTTCGCGGCCCTGACGGCCTACACGGACGCCGGCAACAGCGACGTGCCCTATGAAAGCCCCTCCAACAAGGACTTGAAGATCACCAGCACGGTCCTGAAAGACGGAACCGAGGTCCTGCTGGACCAGCAGCAGGCCAATGATCTGCTGAACGCCAACGGCGTGATCACCGCCATCAACGCCAACGGGTACAAAGCCTGGGGCAACAACACGGCGGCCTACCCCTCCACCTCCGACCCCAAAGATAGGTGGTTAGCAGTGAGAAGGTTCTTCGACTGGGACGGAAATGGGTTCATTTTAACCTATTTCCAGAAGGTGGACAAGCCGGGGAACACCCGTCTGATCCAGTCCATCGTGGACAGCCAGAACATCATCGGAAACGGGTATGTGGCCCGGGGCTACTGCGCCGGATACCGGACAGAGTTCAAGAGCGACGAAAACCCGATCACCAACCTGCTGGACGGCCACCTGACTGTCCACACCTACCTGGCGCCCTATATCCCGGCGGAGTACATCGAGAATATCAGAGAATACGACACGGAGGCCCTGGAGGCCGCCCTGACTGGTGGAGGTGAATAAACCATGAGTGTCCCCAATATCCCCAGCAAAATCAACAGTTACAACGTCTACAACGACGCGGAGCGCCTGATCGGCGTGGGCGATGAAGTCACCCTGCCGGACTTTGAGGCCCTGGCGGAAACCATTTCCGGCGCCGGGATCCTGGGCGAACTGGACGACCCCACCGTGGGCCATTTCTCCAACATGGAAATGGAGATCCCCTTCCGCGTCCTGGACCGCGAGGCCACCGATATGCTGGACATGACCAAGGCGGTGCGGCTGACCCTCCGGGCGGCCCAGCAGGCGTTGACCGTGGAGGGCGACACGGAATTTCGGTCCATGCGCGTGGTGGTGCGCGGCAAAAGCGCCACCCTGGCCATGGGTAGCGTACAGAACGCAAACCCCATGGAAAGCAGCGTGACCCTGAATGTGTCCTATATCCTGATCGAGGTAGACGGCACCACCCTGGTGGAACTGGACAAGATCAACCCGACCTTCAAGGTGAACGGCGTTGACCTGCTGCAGAAAGTGAGGGAAATGACCTAATGAGCAACAGCACCGAGAACACGGCCGCCCTGGGCGCGGCGGAGCAGGAAATCGAGGAGGAAAGCCTGGTCCTGAAATTCCGAAAGCCCTACAAGTTCGAGGGCCAGGAATACACCGAGGTGGACCTGTCCGGCATGGAGGACATGACGGCCGGGGACCTGTGCGCCGTGGCCAAACTGGCCAACCGGGAACTGGGCGTGACGCCGATCCCGGAAATGACCCTGCCTTATGCCATGTATATGGCGGCCAGGGCCAGCCACAAGCCCGTGGAGTTCTTTAAGGGCCTGCCCCCGGTGGAGGCCATGAAGTTGAAAAACCTGGTCACGGGTTTTCTGTACGGCGGGGATGGAGAGGAGTAAACCCGCCGGAAATCAAAAAAGGGTGTGTTGCCCTATCTCTCCGACTGCATAGCGGTGTGGACTACTTCCTGGGCCTGCCGCTGGACGATCTGAACGACATGGCAAAGGTGGTGCTTGAAATTGGCAAAAAGCAAGGACATGGAACTGGCCATAAAAATCGCCGGAAAGGTAGATAAATCCCTGGGGACCAGTACCAAGGCGGCCAACAAGCAACTGGCGACCATCCAAAAGGCGGCCAACAAAGTATCCACCACCATGACGGCGGGACTGGCGGCGATGGGGACCGGGGCCATCGCCGCCACCAAGTACCTGGCCGACCTGGGTGGAGAATGGCAGACGGCCACCAACCAGGTGGCCGCCTCCACCGGCGCGGCCGGGAAGGAACTGGAGGGCCTGCGGGACGTTATGGAGGACGTGTACGCGGCCAACTACGGGGACAGCGTGGCCGACGTGGGCGACGCGGTGGCCATGGTCAACCGGAACATGGCCAACCTGGACCAGAACGGATTGACGGCGGCCACCGAGGGCGCCCTGGCCCTGCGGGACGCTTTCGAGTACGACGTGGCGGAAAGCACCAGGGCGGCGGAGGCCATCCGAAAGAACTTTGGTTCCTCCGCAGAGGAGGCTTTCAGCCTGATCGCGGCCGGCGCACAAAACGGCCTGGACTACTCCGGGGAACTGATCGACACCATCAACGAGTATTCCTCCCAGTTTGCAAAACTGGGCTTTGACGCGGATGGAATGTTTAACATTCTCCAGGCGGGGGCGGACGGAACCGCCTGGAACCTGGACAAGGTGGGCGACGCCATCAAGGAGTTTTCGATCCGGGCCATTGACGGGAGCGACACCACGGTGGAGGCGTTCACGTCCCTGGGATATAACGCGGAGGAACTTATGGCCACCTTTGCCGCCGGCGGTGAGGGGGCCAACGACGCCTTTTTTGACGTTCTTGACACCCTAATGGCCGTTGACGACCAGGTGGAGCGGGACGCCCTGGGCGTTGCCCTGTTCGGCACACAATGGGAGGACCTGGGCGTGGAGGCCATGGAGGCCATGGCCAACGCCTCCCAGGCCGCCTATGACACCGGGGACGCCCTGGAGCAGATCAACCAGGTCAAGTACAACGACCTGGACAGCGCCCTCCAAGGGATCGGACGCCAGATCGAGGTGGCCCTGCTGCCGGCGGCGGACGCCATGTATCAGTCCCTTATGTCCAATATGCCAGAGATCAGCGCGGCCATAGAGGAGGTGTCCCCCGTGGTGGCGGAAATCGCGGAGGACTTCGCGGACTGGGCAGGCGGGGCCATTTCGGAGGGCCTGCCGGTCCTGGTGGACGGGATCCGCGACTTTGCAGACTGGGCGGGCAAGGCATACGAAAAGGCCAAGCCGTTCCTGTCCTTCCTGTGGGAGCATAAGGGGACGGTGCTGGCCGTGGCCGCTGGTGCAAAAGCCCTTTCCGTAGGAATGGGAGCAGCCAACAAGGCCATGGGTGCCTATAAAAACGCAAAGGGTATGCTGGCAAACCTGCAAAAGATCGTTCCGGTATATACAAAGTTGATTGCGGCCAAGGTCAAAGACAAGGCAGAAACCGCTTATTTGTATGCGCTGGAGGTAAAAGACGTACTGATCCGGGCCAAGACAACGGCGGCAACCTGGGCGCAGACTGCGGCCACAAAGGCCAGCACACTGGCGACTAAGGCGGCAACCGTCGCCACAAAGGCCATGAGCGCAGCGGTGAAATTCCTGACCAGCCCAATGGGAATGACGCTGGGGATCATAACGGCCGTGGCGGCCGCCCTGGTCCTGCTGTATAAGAACTGGGACACCGTAAAGGCGTGGCTGGTGAATTTCGGGAACACCGTGAACCAGATCTGGACCAACTTTTCCAACATGGTGGGGAACGCGATCACCGCCATCGGCCAAAAATTCCCCTTGCTGGGTGCCTACCTGCAGGGGTGGTGGGAGAGTATCCAGGCGGCGGTGGATAACGTCAAAGCGATTTTTCAAAATATCATCGACTTTATCAGCAACGTATTTTCGGGCAACTGGTCCGCTGCCTGGCAGAATATCGTGAACATCTTCGGAAACCTGTTCGGAATGATCGTGAACCTGGCCAAGGCGCCGATCAACGGGGTCATTTCGGCCATAAACTGGGTGCTTTCCAAGATCAACAGCATTTCCGTGACGATCCCGGACTGGGTGCCGGGCGTGGGCGGAAAAACGCTGGGGTTCAATATCCCCACGATCCCACAACTGGCGGAGGGCGGCGTGGCCACCTCCCCCACCCTGGCGGAGATCGGAGAGGGCGGAGAGCCGGAGGCCGTCATGCCGCTGTCCAAACTGGCGGCCCTGCTGGATGAATACACCAAAAAGCCGAAACCGACCGGCGGCGCCGGCAGACAGGAGGACGGCGGCGGGGAAACCATTGTATTCTCCCCCGTGCTGAACTTCTACGGCAAGGCAGACCGCGAGGAGGTGGAGGAGGCCACCCGGATCTCCTTCGAGGAGTTCAAACGACTGTATAAGCGCCTAAAGGCGGAGGAGCGCCGAAAGAAATTCAAGCCGGAACCTGTGACGGGGTAAGGAGGGCACCATGGAAAAGACCTATACAACGAAACAGGGGGACGCCTGGGACGCCATCGCGTTCCAGGTGTACGGCGACGTGATCTATACCGGCTTTCTCATGCAGGCCAACTTCCCGCACCTGGACACCTTCGTGTTTGACGCGGGGGTGGTCCTCCAGACCCCGGACCTGCCGGAGGACGACGACCTGGCCAACGCGCCGATCTGGAGGACTACCACATGAGGACGCGGAGAGCGGAAACGGATCTGACCTGGAACGGCGCGGCCGTCACCAGCAAAATGGTGGGCTACAAGGCCACCGTGACCTATACGGACGCGGCCAGCGGCGAGGCGGACAGCCTGGAGATCAGCATAAACGACCGGGACCGCCAATGGACCACGGCATGGATGCCGAAAACCGGGGACACCCTGACGGCCGCCATTAAGGTCTACGACTGGGAGCGGGAGGGCGACAACCGGACCCTGGACTGCGGCTTTTTTATCCTGGACAATTACAGTTTTTCGTGGTGGCCCATGACCGGGACCATTTCGGCCGTGTCGGTGCCGGCGGATAGTGCTTTCAGGGCGACGCAGCGGACCAAGACCTGGGAAAAGGCCACCCTGCAGGCCATAGGAAATGAGATCGCGGCCAGGGCGGGCATTACCCTGGCCTGGGACGTTGAGGGGGACCCCATCACCGTCGAGAGCGTGGAACAGTCCGAGCAAACGGACTGTGAATTTTACATGAGCCTGTGCGAGGAATACGGCCTTTCCATGAAGGTGTACGCCCAAAAAATCGTGGTGTATGACCGGGAGCAGTACAAGGAGCGGGACGTGGCCGGGACCATCCGGGAAAGCGAGATCGAGAGCGGTTCCTGGAATACCACCCTTGACGGGACCTATACCGGCGGGGAATACACCTACACGGACCCGAACACCGAGGAGGAAATCAAGGTCACGGTGGGGACGGGCACCCGGATCCTGAAACAATCCGGCAAGGCCGACAACAAAGCCGACGCGGAGCGGAAGATCACGGCGGCGGTGGCCAACGCCAACCACGGCGCCACCACCCTGTCCCTGACCATCATGGGGCGGCCGGACCTGGTGGCCAGCCAGTGCGTCACCGTGGTGGGGATCGGCCGCCTGTCCGGCAAGTATTTTATCGACAGTATCACCCACACGGTGGGCGGCGGCTACACCATGGATCTGGAATTGTCCCTGGTGGAGGCCATGACCGAGGAAGTGATCAAGGACGCCACCGAGCGCCTGGCGGCGGTGGGCGTCATGGCCTCCCCGGAATACTGGGTGGCCCACTACCAGGACGTGGCCAACCTGGACGGCCTGATCCTGAACATGGCCACCCGGATCAAGGTCAACCTGGGCGGCAGCAGTATCACCACCGTGGACGACGCCCTGGACGTGCTGACCCGCACCGGCGTGATCAACTCCCCGGACTACTGGGCCAGCAAGCACAGCGCCCTGGCGTGGCTGGACACGCTGCTGATCAGCGCCGCCAATGCCCTGACCGAGTGAGGAGGAACCAATGAACGCAAACATAAGGCTGGGGAAAATATCGTCCATCGACTACGCCAAGGGCATGGCCAGGGTGGTGTACCACGAGAAGGACGACGACGTGACGCGCCTGATCCCCCTGCTGTCCCATGAGTACAAAATGCCGCCCGTGGGGTCCCAGGTCCTGGTGGTCCACCTGTCCAACGGGACGGAGGCCGGGGTGGTCCTGGGGCGACCGTGGAGCGACAAGAACGCACCGCCGGAGGGCGGGGCCAACCTATACCGGAAAGACCTGGGGCAGAACCCGGGGGACGCCATGATCCGATACGACGGCAGCACCCTGACCATCAAATGCACCGGGGCCATCAACATCGAGGCCGGCGGGGCCATTACCATCAACGGCGCCACCATCGACCTGAACTAAAGGAGGGGGCACCATGCCAAACGCGGCAAGACTGACGGACGCGGTGGACGGGACCACCGCCGGGGAACATTCAGGGCACGTGCCACCACATTCCCCTGAACCGTTCACCGGGGAGATCTCCGGGGCCTGTTCGGGGAATGTGCGGATCAACGGACTGGCGGCCGCCACGGTGGGCAGCACAACCACCGAGCGGGACGGGTGCTGTGGGTCCAGCCAGGGCGCGGTGGCGGCCGGCAGCGGGACGGTGCGGATCAACGGGAAAGCGGCGGCCAGGACCGGCGACGCCCTGGCGCCCCATAGCGGGACCGGGAACATCACCGGGGGAAGCGCCACCGTGCGGATCGGAGGGTAAACCATGGCCATCGGAACACTGGGAAGGAATGTCGTCTTTGAGGTGAGCGACGACCGGGTTTTTACTTTTTCGGAACTGACCCGGGAGGTCACGAGCCGGTGGACCAATCACGAACCCCAGGGGGTCAAGCCAAAGCCGGAATTTTTGGGGGCGGGCCTGCAGACGGCCAGCCTGACGATCACCCTTTCCGCCACCCTGGGGGTACGCCCCCGGGACGTGCTGGAGGCCATCGAGAATATGGTGGAGAACGGGACGGCGGAAACCCTGGTGATCGGAAACAGGCCGGTGGGCAGTAACCCCTTCCGGCTGACGGGTTCGAGTGAGGCGTGGAACACCGTCTACAACCGGGGCGAACTGGCCCGGGCCACCCTGACCATAAGCCTGGAGGAGTACACATGAACGAAACCGGCGTTTACGACTTCAAACTGGAATACACCTTTGCCGGAAACGCCCTGGCGGAACTGGACCGGCAACTGGCCCTTCTCCTGTCCACACGGGAGGGCACCATGCCCCTGGATCGGGAGTTCGGCCTGAATATGGACTTTGTGGATATGCCGCCAGAGGTGGCCAAAAGCCTATACACGGCGGAGGTCACGGAGAAGGTGGCCAAGTTCATACCGACGGTGAAGGTGCGGGAAATCACCTGGGACACCGGCGGGCAAGGAAATTTAATTGCAAAGGTGGTGATCACAAGTGCCTGACGAAATGAACGCGATCAAGAACCTGCCGGACATTTCTTTCATCGACAACAAGACCATTGACCAGGTGCGACAGGAAATGGTGGCGGACTATGAAAGTTTTATTTCCGAGGCCACCGGCCAGACCGTGACCCTGGAGCGGTCCAGCGTCCACCGCATGGAACTATACGCGGCGGCGGCGCAGATCTACCAGGCCATGCAGTACATTGACCGGCAGGGAAAGCAAAATATTCTGAAATACTCCTATTCGGACTTTCTGGACAACCTGGCCATTTTTAAGGGCGTGACCCGGAACCCGGCCACGGCGGCCACCACCACCCTGCGCTTTACCCTTTCGGCGGAGCGGGACACGGCCACCGGGATCCCCCAGGGGACCCGCGTTTCCACGGCGGGGTCCATCTACTTCGCCACGGACGTGTACGCGGAGATCCCGGCGGGATCCACCACCGTGGACGTGCCGGCCACCTGTACGGTGGCGGGCACTGACGGAAACGGGTTCGCCGTCGGGGAACTGTCCACCATCGTGGACCCGATCCCCTATGTGGCCAGCGTGAGCAATACCACGGCCACCGAGGGCGGCGCAGAGATCGAGAGCGACGACGACCTGGCGGAACGGGTTTTCCTGGCCCCTGGGGCCTATTCTACGGCCGGACCGGAGGACGGATACCTGTACCACGCCAAGGCGTACAACGCCGCCATAGGCGACGTGGTGGCCACCAGCAACCAGGCGGCGGGCACCGTGGACATTGTTTTCATCATGGCCGACGGCGGCACCCCGGGGGAGGAAATGATCGAGGGCCTGGAGGGATACCTGCAGGGAAAGACGATCCGCCCCATGACGGACCTGGTGCGCGTCGCGGCGCCGCAGGAAGTCCAGTACACCATCAACCTGACCTATTACATCAACCGGAGCGACAGCGCCCAGGCCGTGACGATCCAGCAGGAAGTGGCGGCGGCGGTGGAGCAGTACAAGACCTGGCAGCGGGCCATAGGACGGGATATAAACCCCTCCCAACTGGTCCGCATGGTCATGGACGCGGGCGCCAAGCGCGTGACCGTGACGGCCCCCACATACACCACCGTGGACGCCACCAAGGTGTCCGCCCTCCAGGGGGAGGCCGTGATCAGTTACGGGGGGCTGGAAGATGATTAAACTTTCCGGGAGCCGGTTCACGGATATTATGCCGGACAACCTGGCCAGCCAGGCAGAAACCCAGGCGTTTGCCTACGCGGTGGGGCGGCAGATTGAAAAACTGTGCGCCTACTCTGACGCGGCCAGGACCTACGCGGCCATAGCGACCATGCCGGAGTGGCTGCTGGACTACATGGCCGTGGAACTTCGCACCCCGTCCTACGACGAAAACTATTCCCTGAAAACAAAACGGGCGCTGATCCAGGGGTCCCTCCTGTTCTACACGCAAATGGGGACGCCGGCGGCGGTCAACCGGATTATTGAAACCATCTTTGAAACCGGGTACATCGAGGAATGGTACGAGTATGACGGAGAGCCGCATCATTTCCGGGCCTATGTCGGGGACGGCGGCGAGGTGGGGCCGGGGGAACTGGAGGAGTTCCGGCGGGTCCTGTCCTCCGTCAAGCGGCTTTCGTCGTGGCTGGACGATATTATCACGATCACCACCATGGACCCGGATATGGTGACATTCACGGGGACTATGGGGAAAGGCTACACGTCCACGCCCCTGCCGGAGGCGGCGGTGGACTACCACCTGGAGGACGCGATCCGAGCGGGCGGAACCTTCGGGACCATCACACAAACCGCCATCCCGGCGGCAATCTAAACAGGAGGAAAACCCATGTTTTACGGTTTTGTAATTACAGAGGCAGGAAACAGCCTGCTGGCCAGCATGGTGGCAGGGCAAACCCTGACCATCACAAAGGCAGTTATGGGCGAGGGAACCGCAGACAACGCGGAGGCCGCCCGGCAGTTGACAAACCTGATCACCCCAGGGCCGGAGGCCACCAGCACCGAGCCGACGGTGGACGGGAACGCCGTCAACATGATCGTGGAGTATCGGTCCGACCTGAACGGCGGCCTGCAGGAAGGGTTCTGGATCGGTGAGTTTGGCATTTTCGGCAAGGTGGGCGACGGGGCGGAAACCATGATCGGGTACGGTTCCCTGGGCGACGCAAAGCAGTACGTGAGCGCCTACGTGTCCGGCACCGCGCCGGACGTGCGCCGGTATCCCGTTTCCATCACCGTCACCACGGGGATCCAGGTGGACGTGGACTATCCGGCGGAGGCGTGGATGACCGCCGAGGACGTGGCGGCCTACTTCAACGAAACACTAAAGCCGGATCTGGAGAACGGCCTGCAGGACCTGATCGACGAACACAACGAGGACCCGGACGCCCACGGCGGCGCCCTGGAGAACAAGCAGGACAAGATCGAGGTGGAGGGGATCCTGAAAGGGACCAAGACCACCGGAGAGGGCGGCGACACGTACAGCGTGGGAGCGGCCACGCCGGGCACCGACTACCAGGCCCCCACCAACACCCTGACGGCGGCGCAGGCCATGACCACCCAGGACCTGATCCCCTTCTATGACGTGGCCAACAACCAGCACAAGCGGACCACCCTGCAGGCGCTGAAAGAGGCCATCGGGGTGCAAAGTCCGGCCATCAACGTGACCACCTGCGCGGGGGCCTCCGTGACCTGTTCGGACGGCGTGACAACCCTGGAGGGCACGGGGTCCACGGAGTTTGAACTGCCAAACGTGGGAAACTGGACCGTGACCGCCCAACTGAACGGGGAAAGCGTGTCCGAGGTGGTGAACGTGAGCGGCGCCCTGCTGTACGAGGTGGACCTGATGATCACGAGCGGGATCGCCGTGACCACACAGCCCACCAAAACCACCTATTTCATCGGGGAGGCGTTCGACCCGGCGGGCATGGTGGTGACGGCCACCTTTGAGGACGACACCACCGAGAACGTGACGGAGGACTGCACCTTCTCGCCGGACACCATGGCGGAGGGCACCCAGTCCGTCACCGTTACCTATCAGCGGGCCGGGGTCCAGAAAACCACAACGGTGGCGGTGGCCGTGCGGACGCTGGACCACATCGCCGTGACCACGGCGCCCACCAAAACAGCGTACAACTACGGGGAAACCTTCAACCCGGCGGGCATGGTGGTGACGGCCTACTACACCGACGACACCAGCCGGGCGGTGACGGGGTACACCTACTCCCCCACCGGCGCCCTGGCCATGAACAACACCACGATCACTATTTCCTATTCGGAGGGCAGCGTGACCGAGCAGACCACCCAGGCCATCACGGTGTCCAAGGTGCTGGACAGTATCGAGATCACCACGCCGCCCACCAAAACCGCCTATTTCTCCGGGGAAACCTTCAACCCGGCGGGTATGGTGGTGACGGCCCACTACAACGACGGGAGCAGCGCGGCGGTGTCTGGGTACACCTATTCCCCCGGCGGCGCCCTGGCGGCGGGAAACAACACGATCACCGTTTCCTATTCCGAGGGAGGCGTGACCAGGACCGACACCCAGGCCATCACCGTGACCACGATCTCCAACACCCTGAACAGCAATTCATGGGCCACCATCAAGGCCGTTTCCGACGCCGGCCAGGGGGACAACTACTGGGACGTGGGCGACACCAAGGCCATCACCATCAACGGGAACGTGGGAAACACCAATTTTTCCAACCTCTCGATCAATGTTTATATCATCGGATTTAACCACAATTCCGCCCGGGAGGGAAACAACCGGATCCACTTCAAGATCGGCAAGATCGGCGGCACCCAGGTGGCCCTCTGCGACGCCCAATATGGAACAAGCCAGAGCAGCAACGGGTATTTCAACATGAACCCGAACGACAGCAACAGCGGCGGGTGGGCGAACAGTTACCACCGCCGGACCCTGCTGGGAAACACCGGAACACCCACCAGCCCGCCGACCAACTCCCTGCTGGCGGCCATGCCGGCCGACCTGCGGGCCGTTATGAAACCCGTAACCAAGTACAGCGACAACACCGGCGGCGGGAACAACACGGCCAGTTATGTGACCAGCACCACGGATTATCTGTTTGAACTGGCGGAGTTCGAGTACCACGGCGCCCGGACCTACGCCAACAGCGCGGAGCAGAACTACCAGCAGCAGTACGCCTATTACCAGGCGGGCAACAGCAAGATCCACTATAAGCACAACGCCACCGGCACGGCGGCCCTTGTGGCCTGTCGGTCCGTCGATGCGACGTACTCCAGCTATTTCTGCCTACTCCACTACGACGGCAATGCCGACGGCACGTACGCGGACTATTCCTGGGGCGTGGCGCCCGGCTTTGCGGCCTAATCCGGCGGAGCAATCGGGGAAAATCCCGCCCACGGAAGTGGGCGGGATCCCACCACACACCAACAGAAAGGAGGGGCGGCGGTGTCTGTACTGAAAAGCAAGCGGTCCACCAGCAAGGCGGAATATGTGAACCTGGCCAACATCATTTACACGGAAACGGTGGCATTTTTGACCCGACTTTCCGCCAGGTACGCCCGCCTGCTGGCGGAGCCGGTGGCGGACCTGGCAGGTGAGGTGATCGACCACACGGAAAAGGCGAACAGCATTTTTCCGAAAGGGGCGCCAAACATGGAACTGCGGAAAGGGCACCTGCTGGAGGCACGGGCCGCGCTCATGGCCCTGGACGTGCGCCTGGGACACTGTTACACCATCCTGGCATTGAACCCGCAGGGGTGCTTTACAAGGCCGGACGGGAAAAGCATACCGCCGGCGGAGGCCACCAAGAAACTGGATGATATGGCGCAAAGCCTGGGGGAAAAGATCGACCGGGAAAATGAACTGATCCGGGCCGTTCTGGAAAGCGATAGGAAAAGAAAATAGGTCATTTTGGGTGTATCTCTGAAAAACGTGCCGTGAGGCAGGGCGGCGGACCCATTGACGGCGGCCAATGTGGCCTGTCGGTCCGTCAATGCGACGAACTCCAACAATTTCTGCCTACTCAACAACAACGGCAATGCCAACAACACGAACGCGAACAATTCCTGGGGCGTGGCGCCCGGATTTCACAACCCCGAGAGGGGAACGGGTCAAATGTAGTAGGGAACGAACCGGACCCTTTGTGAAAGGAGAGATACTTCCCGGGCGGAAAGCCCGAAACCGCCCTTTGTGGCCACGGCACGGACGCTGCTTGCATGGCGGGGTATTGTGCTATCCCCGTTTCATGTGCCGGGGTCATGCGGTTTAGACGCACACCTACACCACAACCGCACGGAGGCGCGAATACTTATTATGACCAGCGAGGAGCGCCGCGAGGCGCGATACCATAGACGAAAAGCCGCCCGAGAGGCCAGGAGGCGCCGGAGGTGCGAGGCCCTGGGAGGTATTGAACAGGCGTTCAGTTTTCGGAAAATGTTCAAATGGGGAAAGAAGTGCTGCAACAACGTGAGGTGGAAACAGTCCACGCAAAACTTTGAGCGGCACCTGTTTTCCGGTACGGCCCGCCGGCGGCGGGACGTGCTTTCCGGGAAGTGGCGGCCGAAACCGGGCGCCCACTTCATACTCCGGGAGCGGGGCAAGATCCGGCCCATAGACGCCCCGCACATCAACGACCGACAGATCCACAAGACCCTGACCAAGGAAGTCCTGGAGCCGCTATACACCCCGAGTATGATATACCGGAACGGGGCCAGCCAGCAAGGAAAGGGCCTCCACTTCCACCACAAGGAACTAAAGAAGATCATGCGGGAGCATTACAGGAAACACGGCCGGGAGGGTTACATGGTCCTTATGGATCTAAAGCAGTTCTTCCCGAGCGCACCACACGCCGCGATCTACGAGCGCCACCGGCGCCTGATCCTGGACCTGGAGATCCGGGCCGTGGCGGACATGGTGGTGGCCTCCGTGCCGGGCGGCGTGGGTATGCCGCTGGGCGTGGAGCCGTCGCAGATGGAAATGGTGTCCCTGCCGTCCGCCGTGGACAACTGGACCGCCTGCCAACTGCGGGCGGAGGATCCGGCCCACTACATGGACGACTACCACATGGGAGCGGAAACCAAAGAGCAGGCGGAGGCGATCCGGGACGCCGTGACCGAGCGCATGGAGGCCATGGGGCTGACCGTGAGCCGGAGCAAAACCAGGATCGTGCCCCTGTCCAAGCCCTTCCGGTTCTGCAAGGTGAAATTCTACCTGACGACCACCGGGAAGGTGATCACCCACGGGAACAGGGACGGGATGAAACGGGCGCGGCGGAAACTAAAGGCGTTCAAGGCCAAAGTGGACGCCGGAGAAATGACCGTCCAGCAGGTCCGGGAGTGGCTGACCAGCCAGATCGCCTATTATGAGAACTACAACGACCACGGCCGGGTCCTTCGGCTGAACCGGCTATTTTATGCAATTTATGGAGGTGCTGACCATGTTTAAGATCATCAAGGAAGGGACAAGCCTGGGAATGACCGAGGCCCCCACCTACGTGCGGCAGGCAGAAAACGGGTGCTTTGTGCTGTGCCGGGAGGCCCAGGCGACGGGGATCGCCTACGGCGGGACCGTGTACCACCTCCTGGGCCGGGAGGCCGTGGAGGGCGCGGAGAGCGTGATCCTGGAGGAGACGGACGCTGGGGAGGAGATCGAGCGGACGGCCACGACCAACGGGATCGTATTTACCACCATGGCGGAGGCCGGGAACATTGACGACGTGACGGCGGCGGAACACGCGGACTTGTTCTCCCCGTGGGCCTATCCCGTCAACTACACAGCGGGGCAGATCCGGCGCTATACGGACGGAAAACTGTATAAATGCCTCCAGGCCCATACCAGTCAAGCCGACTGGACGCCGGACACGGCGGTGAGCCTGTGGGTGAGCATTTCGGACCCGGCGGAGGAGTGGCCGGAGTGGTCCCAGCCCCTGGGGGCACATGACGCCTATGCCCAGGGGGCCAAGGTAAGCCACAACGGGAAACACTGGATCAGTGACGTGGCGGCAAACGTGTGGGAGCCGGGCGTGTATGGATGGACGGAGGCCGCAGACGACGCGGCGGAGGTGTAAGCCGTGGAAAAGATCCCGTACATCGTAAAAAAGCGCATGAGGCTGGAGGGGATCGGCGGCCGCGTCAATCTCCCCTATGGGACACGCCTGGAGGCCGTGGACGGCGTGATCATCCACAAGGGCGCGGCCGTCTGCGCCGTCACCAGCCGGAACGCCCACCTGCACCTGGCCAGGGACGACGACGGCCAGGGGCGGGAGCGGGGCGCCCTGACCATGGCCATCACCTCCACACTGGAGCGGCGGGACAAAGGTTATCAAGACCGCTGGGATCTGGTATGGGAGGATCCCGTGTGCCAGAAATACCGGCACCCGGAGCATGAGGACTTTTTCCTGTGGGGCCATGCCTTTTTCGAGGCCCCGGTGGAGGACCTGCGGCACATCGCGGATCTGATCGGCGCGAGGAGGTGACGGCCATGGACAGCACAAAAATGATCGCAGACCTGTGCGCCGTCATTGACCGCATGAACGTGATCATACAGGCCCAGGCCATGGAACTGGCCCAGTATGGGGCGGTGGTCCACGCGGAGGAGATCGCGGAGGTCCGGCAGAAATACGCCAGGGCCATCGGTGAGGGGGTGGGACCATGAGCCTGGAGGAAATCCTGCTGGGCGGCGGCGGGGTGCTGCTGGCGGCCATGACGCTGATCCAGGTGGCGCCCATCAAGGTCAATCCGTGGTCCGCCGTCGCCAAGGCCATCGGCCGCGCCATCAATGGGGAGGTGATCGCCAAGGTGGACCAACTGGAGCGGGACCTGGTGGCCATGAAAGCGGCCCAGGAGGAACGGGACGCGATCAGTTGCCGGTCCCGGATCCTCCATTTCGGGGACGAAACGATCCACGGGGTCCGGCACACAAAGGAGCATTTCGACCAGATCCTGCGGGACATAACCAGTTATGAGCAATATTGTGAGAACCACCCGCATTTTGAGAACAACACCACCGTGCTGACCTCCCGGCGGATCAAGGATATTTATGAGGAGTGCATGGCGACGGCGGATTTTCTGTAAGGGAGGCGCGGGAGTGAATACGCTTTTGATCGCGGCGGCCGCCATGGCCGGAGGGGCGGCGCTGGGGTTTTCCCTGTGCTGGGTGGCCACACGCCTGGCGGCGGGAAACCACGCGGCGGCCACACGGCTGGCCACCGCCGCAAAGAAGAAAATGGGGACCATGGACAAGGTGCTGATCCTGGAGGGCGTGATCCTGGTGGCCTATACGGCGGCGGACCTGGCCGTGTTCTGGCACACTGGGAACGAGCCGGCCACCCTGACCGCCTGTGTGTTCGGCGTGTGCGGTTTTGAAAACGGGGTCATGGGATGGATCAAGACCACAAAGGAAAAACAGGCGGCCGCCAGAACGAGCGGGAGCGGCCAAAAGGCCGCCCCGGTGGAACCACCCACGGAGCGGGAGGAACCGCCGGACGCGGGCATTAAATGAGGAGGTTTTACCAATGACAGAGAACCAACTTCGACAGAAGATCGTGGACACCGCCGTGGCCTGGCTGGGGTGCAAGGAAAGCGACGGGAGCCACAAACAGATCATTGACGTTTACAACGCCCACAAGCCCCTGGCCCGGGGCTATAAAGTGAAGTACACGGACGCATGGTGCAGCACCTACGCCTCCGCCGTGGCCATCAAGGCGGGCCTGACCGACATTATCCCAACGGAGTGCGGGTGCGAAAAGCATATTGAACTGTTCAAGAAACTGGGCGCGTGGAAGGAAAACGACGCATACACCCCGAAAATGGGCGACTACATTTTTTATAACTGGGACGACGGCGGAAACTACGCCAGCACGGACCTGACCGCCTCCGCCGACCACGTGGGGATCGTCACCAAGGTGTCCGGGAACACCTTCACCGTGATCGAGGGGAACAAGTCCAACGCCGTGGGCTACCGCACCATGAAGGTGAACGGGAAATATATTCGCGGGTTCGGCACCCCGGACTATGCCAGCAAGGCGACGGAAACCGGCGGCGGGACCAGCGAGGCCGGCGGGCCGACCATCTACACCGTGAAAGCCGGGGACACCCTTTCCAAGATCGCCAATACATACGGCACCACGGTGCACGCCCTGGTGGAGATCAACGCCATCCAAAACAAGAACCTGATACGGGTGGGCCAGGTCCTTATGCTCCAGGACACGACCCAGGCGGCGGCCGACAAACTGGAGGCCCTGGGCGTGATCAACTCCCCGGACTACTGGGCGCAGGCGGCGGAGGCCGGGAAGGTCCAATACCTGGACATTCTCCTGAAAAAGGCCGCGCAGACCATCACAAAGGCCGGGGCGCGGGCGGATACACCCCAGGAGGGCGTGGCCGCGCTGGTGGCCGCCGGCGTGATCAATACGCCGGAATACTGGCTGGCCAACTATGACACATTCCCGAGCCTGGACCTGCTGCTGCAGGCACTGGGCGGGGCTGTGAAATAAACAGAGGAGGAAATAAACATGGAAACCATTATGCAGTACATTCCCCTGGCGGTGTCCGCCATCCTGCTGGCGGCCCTGATCCTGACCGTGATCACCAACATCATCACCCAGGTACTGAAAAAAATCACATGGGACAAGATCCCCACCAACGTCCTGGCGGTGGTGGTGGCCATGGCCGTCACGCTTGTGTCATTCTTTGCGGCCTGCCAGATCATGGGCTGGGCTGTCACCTGGTACATGGTGGCCGGCGCGGTGGCCCTGGGCCTGTTCGTGTCCTATGCGGCCATGTTCGGGTTTGACAAACTGCGGGAGGCCCTGGAACAGATCACAAACTGGGGAAAGACGGATACAGAGTAAAGAAACCCCCGGCACCTACGAGGTGCCGGGGGTATTTTATACGGCGCGGCGGGACACGGTGGAGGCGTCCAACCGCATGGCCAGGTCAATGATCTTTTTCCTGGTGGCGCGGTCCGTTTCGGCGGCGGGGGCAAGGGTGGACCGGACGCCGGCAGGGACGATGGAGAGCGCCCAGGCCACCAGGGCCTTTTCCGCCTTTATCAGCGACGACCGGGCGGCCATTTCCGCGCCCTGCAGTTCGACGGCCTCCGGGTCTGCCTGGTATTCGGCCTCCAGGGCGTCAAAGGTGGCGTCGTCCTCCACCTGCCAGAGCCGGCGGGCGGGGAGGCCGCACCGGTCCGTGGCGCCCCGGGCCTCCAGAAAAGCCCTTTCGTGGGCGGCGGCCCTTGCCTCCGCCATTTCGCTGGAACGCAGTGCCTGGGAATAGGCCCGCTGCTGTGCGTTGTATCTCATAATATCCTGCCTTTCTACCGGGGACGCCTGATCCGAAGATCAGGCGATTGCCTCCAGTTCCATATCTTCAATTTCGGCCCAGGTGAAACCCAGGCGGTGCATATCTTCCCCCACATCGGAGAGGACCACGCTGGCCTCCATGGTGAGATCCGCGTAACAGAGGGCGGCGAACATCTTATAGACTTCCACGGCCCGCTCCATGGTGAAAACCCGGATATTGCCAACCATGGCCCCATACTTCCCGTTTTGCTTAATCAACATGATCTTTACCACCTTTCAAAATTCTACGGAACAAACGCCGGAGCGGGACGAACACCGCCACAAATATCACAAGAGAAATTAGAAATTTCATCGTTTGCCCTCCTATTGACAAAGAACTGTGTTTCGTTTATATTTGGGGTGCGGAGGTTCGAGCCTCCGCACCCCGGGCCTTTACCAGTCAAGCAATTTTTGGATTGCTAAAACTATGAGGCCGGATACTGTTCCCGCGAGAATGTCGGCTGCTAACTGTTTCATTCTCTCGGGGTGCGCCGTAGGCTTTCGCCTGCGGCGTTTTTTCTTGCCCATTTGAACCACCCCCTTTCCTCTTGAACTGATTAGATTATACATCTAACAGGAGATAAAAACAAGCGGCAGAATAAACAAATCTAACGTGAGATGTTTATATAAATCTAACAGTAGATAATAATGAAAAACCGTGGTATTATGAGGGTGAGGTGATAAGAATGGGCAGACCTAAAAAAGAGGGCGGAATGAGCGCCACGGACTACAAGCGGGCTTTCAACGAAAAAAACTATGATCGTCTTTCCCCGTATGTTAAGCGCGGGAAAAAAGACCGGTACAAAGCGGCCGCCGCCGCCGCTGGGTATAGCCTAAACGAGTTCATGGAATTGGCCATGGACCGCCTGGCGGACGAAATCCTGGGGAAAGAATAAGGGCACCACACGCGCCGGTGTAGGGGCCAAACCGCCCCGCCGGAATAATCATTTTTTCCGTATTCAGACTATTAGCACGGGTTTTCGATGGGAACCGTGTTAAAGTTAAGAAAAAATCAGATTATTCCAACACCGGGAGGCGTGGCGGTGAAGAAATTTCTATTTCACGGGAAAAGAATATCTGCGGGGACCGCATACGCATGGCCCGCCTGGAGAAACGGCTATCACAAACGGACCTGGCCCGCCTCCTCCAACTGCAGGGCGTCCCGGCCGAGCGGGATATAATCAGCAGAATGGAAATGGGGGATCGGCTGGTCACGGATTATGAGGTGGTGACAATAGCCGAGGTCCTGGACGTTCCAGTGTTGTGGCTTTTAGGTAAAGAGAGGTAAAGACCGGCGTGGAGAATACCACGCCGGCCTTTTTCATTCAAAGGGGGATACCATGAATTACAAGGGCTATCATCACTTGAAATGGGAGGACCGCCTAAAAATCGAGGGGGCGCTGAAAACCGGCGGGAAACCGGCGGAGATCGCCAAAATGCTGGGCGTGTGTGTTAAGACCATATACAACGAGATCAAGCGGGGCCTGTGCCTCCAGCAGAAAGAGGGATACATATTCCAGGAGGAGTACTGCGCGGAGGTGGCGGAACGGAAGTACCAGGAGCATTTGAGGGCCAAGGGGCCGGAAATAAAACTGGGCCGGGATCATGCTTTTGCCAACTTCGTGGAGCGGAAGATCATAGAGGACCACTACTCCCCCGGCGCGGTGCTGGCCTACATCGAGGAGGCCGGCCTGGAGTTTGAAACCCACATCTGCGAAACCACCCTTTATTCCTACATCTACCGGGGGGACGTGTTCCTGGAACTAACAGAGGAACACCTGCTGTATAAAGGGGAGCGGCGGCGGGACTATGAACGGCGGGAGCGGGCAAACGAGGCACCGGGGGACACCATCGAGGACAGGCCGCCGGAGGTGCGGGCGCGGAATACGTTTGGCCACTGGGAAATGGACAGCATTATGGGACCGGTGGGGTCCAAGGCGGCCCTGCTGGTGCTGACCGAGCGGCTGACGCGGTGGGGGCTGGTGATCCGGGTCCCGGATCACACGGCGGAAAGTGTGGTCCGGGCGCTGAACCGGGTGGAGCGGAGAATGGGAAAGCGGTTCCGGGAAGTGTTCCGCACCATCACCGTGGACAACGGCAGCGAGTTCATGGACTGCGACGGCCTCCAGCGATCATACAGGTTAAAGCGCCCCAGGACGAAAATATATTACTGCCACCCGTATTCCCCGCAAGAGCGCGGGAGCAACGAGAACATGAACCGGATCCTGCGGCGGTGGTTCCCAAAGGGAACGAACTTCGACCAGGTGACGGAGGCGGAGGTGGCCCAGGCGGCGGAGTGGATGAACAACTACCCGCGCCGGATCCTGGGGTGGAGATCCGCCGGGGCCGTGTTTGAGGAGTACGTGGCCGCCTGAAAATCTGAACAGCGGGAGCGGGACGGCCGGGGCCAGGTTTTGGCCGCCGGTGGTTTTTCGCGCCCTGGAGGCGGTGAAAGAGGACGAAAAAGGCCGCTCCACCGTAGTGGAGCGGACCCAGTATATCACACGTCAAAAATTTTTCTGGATTTTTTGTAATTTATCCTTGACTTTTTCACTTTTTTGAGGGGGGAGTTTCGCCGCCCCGTCCTATTTTAGCCTTCCCCCTGGACCCCCGTTTTACGAGAGCGCCAATTAGGCAGCCTTGTCAGTCAACGCAAAGGCGCGGGTGGTTCAGCTGACTAGTTTCCCTTCTATTTCCGCTGCCGCTGAGGGGCCGGTAACCTTGGGTGTTTCTTC